>Ga0209630_10000050_pt1 | contig 138358 bp, 141 predicted proteins | sample COG_01_FD_184745 | JGI IMG/M metagenome (GOLD analysis project Ga0209630, IMG submission 184745) | Pelagic Microbial community sample from North Sea - COGITO 998_met_01 (SPAdes) (version 2) | ecosystem: Environmental > Aquatic > Marine > Neritic zone/Coastal water | place: Helgoland, sampling...
CTTTTAAAGGAATAATTCCTTTGAGATAAAAATCCTTATACATTTTTTCTATTACATTGTGAAAAACTGAACCCACTATTATACTTATAGAAAGAAATTCCTCAGTATTGCCCTTTTCAACATATTTGAACTTATATTGCCTAGGGCAGTTTTGATAAGCATTCAGCCTTGAATTTGACCATTTATTACTTCTTTTTCTTCTCATTGCATTGTTACTCTTGTTTCCATTATAATACTTTTTATATGGATATTTACATTGTTCTTATAATTGTTGCAATAGGTTTTTATTTTTTATATAAAAAAATTAATCTTTCCACACCGCAAAACAACACGGATGAAGTAAAAGAGCTTAAAAACAGCCTAAATCAGGTCTTAGGTAAAATGGAATCAGATAATAAAAATCTTAGACAAGCCTTTATAGACGAAAAAGTTAACATGGAAAAGTTGGTTCTAGGTGTAGTCAAAGAAAATACCGAGTCGCAGTCTGAGAACTTTGAAAAAGAATCGCAAAATTTAATTAAAAGTATCAATGATCAATCTAAAGAATTTAATGATTATTTTGCAAGAATAGATTCAACTATTGAGGCCTTAGACAGTGCTACTAAGGAAATGAAAGGTGAAATAAATGATTTCTCTAAGATTTTAGGTGCAAGTTCTAGTCTTGCTGGCAACCTCGGTGAGTATCAACTTGAGAATTTGTTTAAGTTTCATAATTTACAAAAAGATATAGATTATATGACTCAAGTTAGCGTACAAACTGCTGACGGAGAAATGTATAGGCTAGATGCTGTTCTTATATCGGAAGAAAAATGTTTGATAATTGATTCTAAGGCAACAACTGAGCTTGAAGTAATTAAAGAATTGAAAAATGAAGCTACCACAAAAGAGAGAATTGAAGAAATTAAAAAAGATATTAAAACAAAAGTGTCCAATGAAGCAAAAAAATTGGCTAAAAAGGAATATCAAAACTTAACTGTAAACGGAAAGTATACGACCCCAGATTTTATAATTATGTTTATACCCAATGAGAATGTCTATTTAATAGTTAAAGAGCTCATAGATAAAGAGACTAATAAAATTGAAGATGGCGTTATCATGGCTGGACCTGATAATCTAAATTTTATAATTTTAATGTGGGCCTATATTAATGGAATACTTAAAGTTCAAAGCCAAATAGAACAAATTAGAAAGGCTGCATCAGCAGTCCATAATAATTTTGCAAATAGCACTAAAAATCTTAATAAGCTGAAAAATTCTATCGAGTCCACTGTTTCCAATTGGAATACGTTAGTGGGAAATGTTGAAGGAAGACTGATTCCTTCTGTTAAAAAACTAGAAGAAATGGGTGTGAAATCATCTCAAGAGATATTAGATGTAAATAAAATTGTGCAAACTCCTAGGTCCCTTGAGAAGCTTGTTGAGAAGGATGGAGAATTAGAACAAGCAAAATTAGACCTGGATAATAAAAATTAGGGTCTATATTGCTTTCTAAGAGTACCTTAAAGCCCAAATTGCTGCCAATAATCAATTAATTTCTATAATATTTGAAGATTACTTCCTTTATCATTATAATATAAAAATATGAGACATTTTTTAATATTTATACTTTTATTAACTCTTTCTACCGATTCTTTTTCAAGCCAATTAAATGAATCCCTAAAAGATGAAGAAAAGCTTATGTACGATGAGTACAGTAAAGTAAGATCTGAAATTGATGCTTTCTCCTATAATAAAAAAGGTTACTTGTTGTCTAAAGCTTCTAACTATGCTGAAGAATCGTATTCTAATGCTGCTTCAAATTCAAAGTATTCCTTTTTTAAAAATTCTGAGGGTACCATTGGTTTCTCAGAAGATTCAGACGGAAAAACACTAGTAGATTTCTCAATACTAACTGTAGTCCCAATAATGCAATCTGCAGATTTAAAACACACTTTCTTTACACAGCTTAACGCAATGTCTGTTGAACAGTTCCAAGATAGAAGAATTGGAACAAATTTTGGTCTAGGTTATAGGAACTATAATAGTGAACACAATCTAGTTTTGGGTGTTAACTCATTTTATGATCATGAGTTTAGCTCAAATCACTATAGAGTTGGAATTGGTGGTGAAATAAAAAAAGGCTTACTAGATTTAAATATCAATTACTATGAAGCTTTAAGCGGAACTAAAGATGTGAAAGTAAAAAATATAGATGGTACAGAAAAAGCCCTTGATGGTTTTGACCTTGAATTGGGACACCCTCTTCCTTATCTTCCATGGACTAGGGTTTTTATAGCCTACTCTAAATTTAATGGACATTTAGGCGAAGACCCTACATCAATTCGTTATTCATCTGAACTTTATTTAAATCCCAATCTAACCGCAGAAGTTGGGTATAATGATGACCGACAAAGTGATGGTATAGACCAGAACTATTGGTTTGTTCAAGCATCAGTTACAACAACTAAAAGAAACCAATCTACTTTGTTCGGTCCTGAAGGCCAGGCTTACTCAAGTGAAATTTTTGGTCAAAGGAATGTTAAATCAACACTACTTAATAAAGTTAGAAGACAAAATAAAATTACGATTGAAAGGTCTCAAGTTGGAGCATTTAAACTTTCAGGTAGCTAAGGTGGTTAATTTATGAAGAATTTAATATTTAGTTTATTCCTAGTTTTACTTTTATCTAATACTGCAAATTCCGAATTTGTTTGTTCTGCTACAACAACAGCTGCAAATATTTTTGCTGATAGTGATAGAACTTGCACTGCAGATGCTGAAGTAATGGAAGTTACGCTGCTTAAAGGTGAATTTTATAATTCAACAACTGGAGCAACTTGGGTTCTAAAAACAGGTGCTATGTCTGGAGATATTGGTGGTGGTAGCTCAATTAACTATTTGCCTACTATTAAAAAGTCACAAAATAAACCCGGAACATATACTCACTTTAGAGGATATATGGACGAAGTAATAACAATCAAGGGTGGTATTAGTACTGCTGATGATACTCCATTGCACTGCGTTACAGCAGGAGCTACAGTTAACGTCTTTGGAATGGCTGATGTAAGTTGTGGAGATGGGACTTGTATTACAGACTTAAACGATAAAGCAGAAGTTAATATAACTATGAATGATCTAAATCCTGGAGAGGCTAGCGGAAATTATCTATATGATGCTACTTCTTATGATGTTGAACTTCTTCAATCTGATGGATCAACAAGAGCAACTGCGTCTGGAAATGTTGATCAAATGAGAGCCATAGTTGAACTTGCATCACCAATTATCATTACTAAAAACAGTAAAGTTAGCGTTGAGATGTTCTTTAAAGGAACAAATGCATTAGCAATTGAATGGAGTAGTTCATCTGCAGCGTCAGGTTGCACTAGTATATCCAACGTTGCTCCAGTCTTTACAATTAATACAACTATTACTGAGTAGTAGTAACTTAAATAATTTTTTTTAATTTTATTAATTGAAATTATCTAATACTCCTATATAGTTCAGACAAATTGAAAAACAATATTAGTACTAAATTATCAACCTTCAAGAGCTTTGGCTTATCTGAAACTTTAAATAAATCCCTAAAAAATATGGGGTTTGTAAATCCAACTCCTATTCAGGAACAATCTATTCCAGTTGGACTAAAAGGATTAGATATTTTAGGGTCTGCGCAAACAGGAACTGGAAAGACTGCCGCCTTTGGAATACCAATAATTGAGAATTTAAACAAGGAAAAGAATGGAATTGCTGTTGTATTGGCTCCAACGAGGGAACTAGCAAAGCAGATATATGATGTAATTAGGGAATTACTAGGATATAGAAACACTCTAAAAGTAACGGCTTTAATTGGTGGAGAGTCTATTACTAACCAATTAAGAAACTTAAAAAGAGGACCAAGAATTATAATAGGTACCCCTGGAAGAATAAATGATCATATTAATAGAAAATCTTTATATGTTAAAAAAACTAAGATTCTTGTTCTAGATGAAACCGATAGAATGCTTGATATGGGATTTGGAATTCAAATTGATGAGATAGTAAGAAACATGACCGAAAAAAGGCAAACTTTAATGTTCTCAGCCACGATACCTAATGATATATCTAAATTAGCAGATAAATATCTTATTGATCCCCATAGAATAAGTGTTGGGTCTATAAATCAAATACCGAAAAATCTAAAACAAGAAGTTTTAAAAATTAAATCAAATGAAAAATACGCCCAATTAGTTGAAGAATTAAAGAATAGAAGTGGGTCTGTATTAGTTTTTATAAAGACAAAATATGCCTGTGATAGAATGGCCAAGAAACTTTCTTTTGATGGAGTCAAGGCGACTGGGATTCATGGCGACTTAAAGCAAAATAGGAGAAATAGAATAATTTCTGATTTTAGGAATAATAAATTTTCTGTGCTAATTGGAACTGATATAGTTTGTCGAGGTCTTGATGTTCCACAAATTGAACATGTAATAAATTTTGACCTTCCTCAAGTAGCAGAGGATTTTATTCATAGAATTGGTAGAACTGCAAGAGCAGGAATGTCAGGTAGTGTAGTTAGCTTTATTACACCCAATGATCACTTAAAATGGAGAGCTATACAAAAGATTTTAGATCCTAAAACTAAGAATAAGATTTCAGATAGTACTTCTACTAAGCATAAAGATAGAGGCTTTAGAGATAAGACTAGATTCGACAATAGAGAGAAGAAGTTTAAAGATAAAACAAGGTCAGATGACAGAGATAAAAAAAAGAGCGTACCCTTCTCTAAGGATTCCCAAAAGAGAAAGAGGATGTTTAATAAAAATACATCTAAAGATGCAAGTAAAAAAAAGAAATATGAAAATTTAAAAAGTAAACCCTCTAAAAATAAAAAAAGACTTAAAAAACCAGTTCTATTAAAATCTGACAACAGAGCGAAGTTTGTAGATGAGGAAATTGTTTACAAAATAATAAAAGAAAGTAAGTAGACTACCTCCCTATTACTTTATAAGGCCCCTTAAGGGTAATCTCAGTCATATAAGTAGAGTAGTCATTGTAAGCCATTCCAATATTAATCAACTCTCCTAAGCTATAAGTTTTCACTTTACTTCCACTATCAATTATCTGAAACAAGCAATCCTGTATAGTTTGAGACATGCCCTCCCCTTGTAAAATATAGACATTTTCTATCTGATTTAGATTCTCATGTATTAAAAAAGCACATACCTTTGTTTCTATGGATTTTAATTCACGAAATTGTTTCTTAGAAAACAAGTGTTGATTATGAGCATCTCCTAATGATATAGCTTTTGAGCTAGCTAACAAACCTGGTAATTCAGGATAAGAAAAAATTCTATCAGATTTAAAATTAAAATTAATATCCTTTAATGTTATCAAAAAATTGTCTATAACATCTGCAGAATATGGATCAATTTTGATATTTGAGAGAAAAGGACTAGAAGATACTTTAAAATTAGAAGACTTAATGGGACTTCTTCTAAACTGATAAATCTGCTCTCTATAAATTATTGATAAATTTACTAAGAAAGCTAGAAGTGAAACTACAGTAATCAACCTTAATGAATTAGTTGTTTTAAATGCTATCAAAGTGAAGAAGAAAGGTATAGATGTAAGTCCAATTGTAAATGATGCCCAAAAAACGAAATTACTATTATTTCCAACAGAAGAAAAAAAAGATCCTAAAACTGCAACTATAAAAAGAAATGTAAACCTCTTGTCAATCTTATATTCTTGGAAAGTAATCTTTGATTTTAAGAAATTAAAATAACCAATTAAAATTGGAGTAAAAATAGTAAGAACGAAGAAGTATCTGAGAGCTCTATTTGAATAGTTTGATGGTGTACCAGCTATATCATAGAAAGACTTTGAGAAGCCATAAATATCTTTTATTACTAGTATTAATATTAGAACAATTAGAATACTTGATGGTAGTTTTTTGTTTAACTTATATTTTAAAATTACATAAAATGTTATTAAAAGTATGGAAACATAAATAATATGGAAATCTTGATGAAATATAAGATACGATAAATTACTTAAGTAAAATAGTAGCAATGAGTCATGGGAAGTTTCATAAATTATCTTTCCTATTGGCAATATCTCAGTTAGAAAATGTAAATGAAAAAATAAAAAAGTTATCGTAAAAACAGAGACTACTGCTAAAGATTTAAATATAGAGATGTTAGTTTCTTTGTTAATAAACTTGTTAATAAAAAAGAGTATTAAAGGTAAGGACCCTCCTAGAACAATAAACAATTGTATTCTAGAGGAAACTGCAAACAAAAATGTAAAAACCAAAAGTAAGTAATAATAAGTGTCCTCTTTTCTTCCATTTTTAGAAATATAGAAGATTAAGGATGACCACATAAAGCAAGCTATTGTTGCTGAAGAAGTATAAGAAAAAGTAGGAATAAAAGAGAAAAAACCTAAGGTCATAATATTAACCAAAGATAAAATCAAATAGAAGTCCAGGTTTCTTAAATTATTTGAACTAAAATAGAATTGATAGCAAAAAATAAGAGATAGATTTACTGAAATTATTAAAAATAATAAATTAAGAAGTCTAAAGCCAAGCAACTGGTAAGAAAAAATAAATCCAAAGATATTGCCCAAGGAATGAAAAAAAGTAAATGTTGGCTCAGTAATCCCTTGCTTTAAATAATAGAGGTAAAATCCTTCATCATCTCTTAGACCAAAATCACTAAAGAAGCTGTAAATCAAAACACTTAGGAGTAAAAGAAAAAGTATGCTTGAAAGAGCTAAAATATTTTTCTTGTTTAGCATTATTAATTAAAATACTTATTCAACACTATTGAATCAAGTCTTTTAATTCCTATTAAGAATTAACTGATAGCTTGAATATATTTTTTTGATCGTTTAGAATTTTTTTATGGAGAATGCTTTTGACATAATAACTGGGGCTGATGGGTTTATTGGTAGAGAACTTTCTGAAGAGCTTTCTAAGTCAAAACTTATTCTCTTATCTAGGTCTAAAAAGAATTATAAAAACAAATCCTATATTCAATATGAAATGGAAACTGGTATTGATACTGTTATTGATTCTGATATTAAAATTAATAACGTAGTCCACTTAGCACATGATTTCTCCAACAAGCAACTAAACAATAAGAATATAAACATCAAAGGAACTGAAGATCTAATTAGTTTTTGCAAAATAAAAAAATCAAAATTAATCTATATTTCCTCTTTTATGGCAATTTCTCATAAAACTACATATGGAAAAATAAAACTTGAATGTGAAGAGCTAGTTAAAGGATATAGTAAATCAACTATAATAAGACCTTCTGTTGTTATTGATTACAGAGGTGGAGTATTTGGGAAGCTTAATCGTATGTTCAAGTATTCACCCCTCTTCCCTATTCCCGCCGATGGAAACTATCCAATGTATTATATTGGGGTTAAAAACTTAGTTCGCTTTATAAGTAAAACTAGGTCTATGGATAGTAATGAAATAATTCACTGCTATGATGTTGGACCTGTTAATTTTAAGGATCTTTTAGATATTAAAGATAAGGTGATTATCAGGCTACCTATAAAACTATTGAAAATTATTCTATTCATACCCAAAATTTTTGGGATAAAGCTTAAGAGCTTGTCTAACGATGGATTAAATACTTTGCTTACAATGCCCTTGGTTGATTTCAAGCATAAAAAATATACTGATTATTGATTTATATCCATATCAATTTGAGTAATTTAATAATGTGTTTAATTAAGAAAATTTAATGTTATTTTATAAATGTGAACTTTCTACAAACATTTAATCATTTTTATGATTCTGCAGTTAAACACTTGAAGATTCCAAGGGGACTCTCAGATCAAATTAAATCATGTGACTCTGTTTATCATCTAAGATTTCCCATAACACTAGATAACGGAGAAATCAGGGTAATAAATGCTTGGCATGGTGAACATAGTCATCACATGAGCCCTTTAAAAGGTGGTATAAGATTTAGCAGTGTTGTTAATGAAGATGAAGTTAGAGCTCTTGCTTCACTTATGACATTTAAGTGCGCCCTTGTTAACGTTCCATTTGGTGGCGGAAAGGGCGGGATTAAAATAGATGCAAAAGATTTTTCAGTCAGTGAATTAGAAAGGATTACTAGAAGATATACATTTGAATTACATTCAAGAAACTCTTTAGGTCCAAACACTTATGTTCCTGCAACTGATTATGGTACAACCTCCAGGGAGATGAGCTGGATATATAGCACTTTTAAAACTTTATCAAATTCAAATATTGATTCAGCTGCATCTGTTACTTCAAAGAATATTGCTCAAGGTGGTGTAAAAGGAAGGAGGGAAGCTACAGGGAGGGGAGTTTTTATAGGATTACGAGAGTTATTAGATGATAAAGATGAAATGGCCAAAATAGGTCTAAGAAAGGGTTTAAAAGGAAAAAGTGTGATAATACAGGGCTTTGGTAATGTTGGATACCATGCTGCCTTATTCTTACATAAGGCGGGAGCCAAGATAATAGGTATTTGTGAATATAATGGTTCAATATTGAACCCTAAAGGTCTAGAACCGGAACTTGTGAAACAACACTTAAGCAATGGTGAAAATTTAACTGACTATGCATCATGTACCGCATTTGAAGACCCCTACTCAGTTTTTTATGAAGAATGTGACATTTTAGTTCCTGCAGCTTTAGAAGAAGTAATAAATGAAGCAAATATGTATAAAATAAAAGCCAAAATTATTGCAGAAGGCGCGAACGGCCCCATTACATATGAAGCAGATAAATATTTATCCAAGAATGGAATAATAATTCTCCCTGATTTATATTTAAATTCTGGTGGTGTCATTGTCTCGTATTTTGAATGGCTTAAAAATCTTAACCATGTTAGATGGGGAAGAATTGACAATCAAGGTGAGAACAGTATCAAAGAGATTGATCTAATCAACAATGCCTTAAATGAGACAATGTGTCAGGCATTTGACGAAATAAAAACTAAAAGAGTTAAACACAAAGGGGATTTAACCTATAGAGAAGCCGCATATAAAATTGGTATAGAAAAGATAGCTAATACATATATTGAAATGGGAATTTTTCCTTAATTTCTACTTATTTTACTTCGAAATTTCTCAGCCTTAAATAATCACCTTCCACTTCAAGGGGCTTTTTTGCCTTTTCATGAAAAATAAAATCAATAAGAGATTTTTCACCTGGTCTAAGAATTGTGATTGTATGACTGTCAGACATTAATGGCTCAAGGTCGTCACCATGAAGTACCCAAGACATACCGTTCTTCGTTAGTATTATTACGAATATAACCTATAACTCTATTGTCTTCGTGCAATTGATATCGGTGAACCACACCTTTTCTAGTAATTTTTGCAACTTTATCCCAAAATTTTGTAGAACAAAAAAGAGAGTTATTTTCGTACAATTTTTTGCACTCATCTTTTGTTTCTGAATAAGAATTAAATGAGAGCAATAAAAATAATAAAATTGACAGGAACTTCATAAGACAAATATAATGAAAAAAGTGACAATTACATAGTGGAAGTTTTAGTATTCCAACTCCGCTCTAGCTTTAGAGCAAGCACAGTTCTGACAAAAGGGATTAAAAGATGGTAACTCTTCAGAATTCAGCACATTTAGCATCTCTTCAATTTTAGTATCAATCCAGTGTGTTCTAAGGTTATAGGGAACAAGGGTTTCATCAAAAACTAGTTTAGAATTAAATCCACTCATATCTTTTCTACAATTAGCAACATAAAAGTAACTAACTTCAGAAACATTAAAACCATTTTTTTCGAACAAATAAGCATAAATATCCATTTGGACTTTGTAAGATTCGTGGAATATATTTGAAAGGTAATCTTCAATGTTCACTTTATAAAAGCTAGCTTGAGATTTGTAATCAACTATTATTATTTCTTCTGTAAATTGATTAAACCATACATCGTCAACACCGCCTTTAATAATCAAATTTGTATCTTTGTACCTATATTTAATTCCCCCTCTTAAAGCATCTCTCCATCTATCAATATCAGGATGATCAAAAGGGATGATGCCTTCCATGTTGTTCTTAACCATTAGTCTATGTTGTGTTTGGGTTTTTCTGCACAAATCAAACTCTTTCTTTAAAAGTTCATCAACTGTACTATTTAAAGTCCATCCGGGCATATCAGGCACTTTGATACCAAGAACTCTATCTAAGTAAAAACATCTCTTACAGAGCAAAAAATCATTAAATTTGCTTCTACTTAACTCAAAATCAAGGTTTTTGGAGTACAAAGATGACTTTTTAACTCTCTTACCTCTAGCTTCAGTCAATTCACCCTTGTTGTTTTTATTGATAGAAATCATAAAACCTTCTTATTTATATTTGAACTTTTTTGAATATAAAAATCAAGTGTTTTAGTGTAAAATTTATTTATGAAAGAAGTTAAAACTAAGTTCAAAATTGGTCAAATTGTTAGACACAAATTATTTGATTATACAGGTGTAATATTTGATATTGATCCATCTTTCGAAGGAACAGATGAATGGTATGATAAAGTAGCAGAAACGAAACCACCTAGAGACAAACCTTGGTGCCATGTCTTAGTAAGTGATGATGAGAAAACAACTTATGTTGCGGAAAAGAACATAGAAGAGGTTTTGAATCCAAAACCAATAAACCACTCTATGGTTCAATATATATTTGAAAAGTTTAATGGAAAAGATTATCAATTAAAGTTTAAAGCAAACTAAAAATGTATCCCCTTACTTTAGAGTCGTTAAATAAAGAGATAATCAATTGTACCAAGTGCACTAGACTTGTAAATTTCAGAAAAAAGATATCCAAAAATAAAAGAAAAGAGTATATAAATGAAGACTATTGGGGTAGACCAATAACAGGATTTGGTGATAAGAAAGGTAGAATTCTAATAGTTGGTCTTGCACCAGCCGCTCACGGTGGAACGAGGACTGGTAGAGTTTTTACAGGGGATAAATCTTCAGAATTTCTTTATCAGTGTTTATATGAAGCAAATATAAGTAATCAGCCCTACTCTATATCTAAAAATGATGGATTAAAATTGAAAGATTCCTATATAACTACAGCTTTAAAGTGTGTACCCCCTGAGGATAAGCCAACTTCAATAGAGCTCAAAACATGTTCAAAGTATTTTGAAAATGAATTAATACTATTAAAAAAATCAATATTTATTGTTGCTTTGGGTAAGATAGCTTTCGAAGCAACGGTAAAATATTATATTGAAAATTATGGAAAATTTAAGAAAAAACCTCAGTTTACCCATGGATCTAGTCATAATCTACCGGATGGGAAGAGTCTTATTGGATGCTATCATCCAAGTCCCAGAAATGTTAACACTGGAAGACTGAATAAGAAAATGATGGTAGATTTATTTAAAAATATTAGAAAATAAGTTTAATTTTTTATACTTAAAATACTGATATTATTGATTTAAATTAAATTAAAAAATAATTAGATTTTATATTTTTATATTAAGTATATAAATTCCTACTGAAAAAGTTTAAAAAAATGCCTAATAAAAGGGGTAAATATGAGTGTTTTTTGTAAAGTAAACACTATATTGTGCTATCATTTATCCGATGAAAACCCTTAATTTTAAAAGAAATATTATCCTTTTATCCATATCTCTCTTCTTTTTCTTTTATATGACGGGCTTTAGTTTAAATTATTTAAATCCAAGAAATATTGATTGGATTTTTTTCAAGGTAATGATGACGCATCAATTATTTGGTTTGGATATGAATACTTTCGATGGACTGATTTTTTTCAATACCCTATTCTAAACAACTACCCATATGGACAAGAGCTTAATATCTCTCTTGTATACACTGGTTCAATACCAATAGTTTCACTCATACTTAAACCTTTTGATAAAATATTAGGTTTCCCTTTTCAGTTTTTTGGAATATATCACTTAATTTGCTTGTTCTTACAAGCCTATTTCACTATTAAGATCTTAGACTTATTTGTTAAATGCCAAATTACTAAGTTTTTATTTGTATCTATAGTTCTTTTGAGCCCAATATTACCTTTTAATTTATTAATAAATCACAACGGTCTATTTGGGCATTGGATAATAATTGCTTCTATCTACTTATACTTAATCCCTCAATTCAAATATAGACGATGGATAAGTTTACTAATACTTTCTCTTTTAACTATGGCTTATCTGTTTGCTATGATATTACCGATCTTTTTTGCAGACCTTTTTAGGAGAAGTTTAAACAAAGAGATTAACAACCATAATGTTTTCCTTTACTCTGTATATACTTTTTTATCCATAGGACTAATTTTTTTACTAATTGGTGTTGAAACTAGCAATGAAACTTACTCCTACTATCAGGGATATGGGAACTATAGGATGAATTTAAATTCTATTTTTGATCCTAGTGTATCTCTAGCAAACATAAATACTGATTCTTTTAATTTTTCTAAACTAATCCCAAACCTAACTGATACTACTAATATTAAGGGCTCTGGTGACTATGAGGGATTTAATTTTATTGGAACTTCAATGATATTGATAATATTGACAACTATAATAAATTATAAAAAAAATCTTATTAAATTTACTAAAGAAAACTACTTACCAATTCTTATAGCTTGCCTATTTCTAGTCATTTTTGCATTAAGTCATAAAGTAATACTGAATGATAGCTTACTTGTAAGCTATCCACTTCCATCATTTGCTAAGAAACTTTTTGGTGTTTTTAGATCTTCTGGAAGATTTTTTTGGCCTGTTATGTATATAATAACTTTTTTTTCTTTTTATATTTTTTACAAATCCATAAATCCAAAAAAGATTATTGCAATTCTAATTATTATAATATCTATTGGTTTTATTGATTCTTCCGAAGTTTACACACAAACAAGAGCGTTAAAATCATTCAATCTAAACTATAGTGGTCATACTTGGAAACAAATGCTTAAGGATCCCAAGTGGGAAGAGTTTGGAAAGTCCTACAGTAGTATTAAGTATATTTATCCCGAAATGATGCCTATTAAAAACTATAGAGAAATAACATTATTTGCTGTTACAGAGGGTCTTTCTGTTAATGGTGGATATTTAGCTCGAATAAAGAAAAGCTCTTTAAGAAAAGTGAAAGCAGATCTAAAGCTTTCCTTAGAAGCATGTATTTTTGATCCAAGCTCTTTATATATATTTACAAGTAAGAAAAATTGGGAGAAAGCATCGCTATGTGATACAAAAAATGAAACCTTTTTTATAGACAATACATTCATAATTGCACCAACAAAGAAGGTTGCTGAAATTTTACGATAGAAAAGTTGCTAGTTTTAATTAAAAACTTCGTGTTTCATGATAGAGTTAGAAAATGAGAATTTGTGAAATTATTTCTGAGTCAAAATACAAAAGAACACTTATTACAATAGCAGAAAAACAAGGTGTAGTAGATTATTGGTGGTCATCGGAGCTAGAAGATGGACGTCAGGTATTTACTATGGTTGTTACTAACGATTCAAGACAATCTGTTTTAGATAGCTTGCAGATATTGTTTGAATCTGATAAAAATGCCAAAATTCTGGTACTTCCCGTTGATGCTTCGATTCCTAGATTACAAGAAAATAATAACGAGCAAAAAAAAATAGATCAAAAGACAACAAGAGAAGAGCTTTATGAAAATGTTACAAAAGGAGTGGATCTGAATCTAAATTTTATACTTATGGTAATACTTTCAACTATAGTTGTTACTATAGGTCTCTCAGAAGACAACATAGCTGTTGTAGTTGGAGCTATGGTGATAGCACCATTACTTGGGCCTAACATAGCACTATCATTCGCTGCATCTATAGGTAATAGAAATCTTATCTTTAAATCTTTAAATTCTATAGTTATTGGAATATTGATATCTATCTCATTTGGTTACTTAATATCATCAATTTCAGACCTTAACTATCAAAGCAAGGAAATTCTATCTAGGACAAATATAGGTATTGGTGATATTGTTCTAGCCTTGGCATCTGGAGCTGCTGCTGCACTATCAATGACTACGGGTATTTCTGCGGCATTAGTAGGAGTCATGGTATCAGTTGCGCTTCTTCCTCCCGCAGCTTCATTCGCTATTCTCATTGCAAATGGCGAATACAACCTGGCATTTGGGTCATTAATGCTACTTATAATCAATACTGTTTGCGTTCAGCTTGCAGGAAACATTGTATTCATTTCACAAGGAATAAAAGCTAGGACGTTAAAAGAGAGAGATGATGCCAAAGGTGGGCTTAAATATTTTATACTTTTCTGGATTATTTCAATATCCTTATTAGTCTTAGTTTTATATTTATAGACTACTTTTCCTTATAAATTAATTTGGGGACATAAATTATGTTTTCATCTTTAGTAAATATAAAATGCTTAGAATCCATTAACATAACGAATAATTCGTTCTTTCCTGTATTCAATAAGTCTGATGAAAGAGTATAATTTTTTTCTGTAATCATAATCTTTTTCTTATTGTTAATCAGCAACAGGATATGTCCTTCGTTCTTATTAATCACAGAAGAGTCATTCAATGGAATCAATTCAAAATTAGTGAGTTTAAACTCAAGAATATAACTTGAGAGGTTCTGATTTTTTAATTCAACAGCTATAGTGGGATAAGGACTTGCTGCTTCGACCATCTTTCCATGGTTGGCATGAGATAGACCAGAAGCAATAGGTATTAAAACCATAGAGACTAAAAGAAAAAAATAGGTTACGAAGCTTTTCATCATTTAATACTCTCAACCCACTCTTCACCGTAAAAGACAACAAAGTACAAAATTAGAAAGAAAATAATATATATATATCTCATATCAAAAAACTTAACATTAAAGGCTTCAATATATTATATATCTTTAATATCGTATATCATATTATCAATAGTCAAAAATTATGGTTAAAAATTTAATAATATTTACTGATTTAGATGGAACTCTTTTGAATTTTAAGACTTTTGAATTTAGATCTATTCTACCTTTTATAGAGGACTTGAAAAATAGAGGTATTAAAATTATACCAAGTTCAAGTAAATGCTTCTCTGAAATAGAACATATAGTTAAAGACATTGGTCTAAATGGACCATTTATAGTTGAAAATGGTTCTGCTATATATATTCCCAAAAATGCAATCAAACAAATACCTATAAACGCAATGGAAGAAGGTGAATATTGGGTACTTAAGCTAGGGACAGAAAGAGAAATAATAAATAAAAAAATTAGACAGAAAGATTTTAAAGACTATATGAGATTTATTCTTTTTCTTAAGAATATGACTAAGCTTCAACAATCATACTATACAGGTCTAAAATCTGATTCATTAAATAGATCACTTGATAGGAAATATGGTGAACCCTTTATTTGGATGGGGAGCAAAGATTATTTAGATGAATTTAAGAAGAGTTTAAATGAAGAAGGTATGAGTATATTTTCTGGAGCACGCCTTATGCATCTCACAGGGTTGAACTCAAAAGGGGATGCTATGAGAGAATTATTAAATGATCATGGGTTTCAAGATATTATCAATGTTGATAGTTTAGAAGATATAACTACAATTGCATGTGGTGATAGCGAGAATGACCTTTCAATGCTTGAAATTGCAGATTATGCAGTTGTTTTAAGGCTTCCAGGAAAGAATACATTAAAACTGAAAAGGAAATCTAATTCTTTCAATTCAATAAAAGTTGCACCTGAAGGATGGAAAGAGACCCTATTAGAAATAGATTTAATTAAAAAAATTTTAGATACCTAGTCTTCTTTCTTAAAGTGGAAATAAAAACTTAGTTAAGTATATTAAGAAGTAACAAGATGGTAGATGAATCATAAAAACAAGGGTTATTGGTTTGTTGGAGTGAGGATTATACTTTTATGACTCAATTGTGCTTTTAAATCTTAAATACTAATAGTCTTATGCAAATTCAGATTCGATTTGTTTGCACCAAGCAGAAACCCTATCTTCTGTAAGCTCTGGTTCATTATCATTATCAATTCCAAGACCTACGAATTTATCATCTTTCTGAGCTTTAGAGTAATCAAAGCTATAACCTTCAACAGGCCACTGACCAATAGTAGTAGCGCCTTTTGCGGTTATTTTTTCCTCTAAAGTACCTAGTGCATCAAGAAATGTTCCGGAATAAACATGCTGGTCACCGCATCCAAAATAAGCAACTTTCTTGTTGGAAAAATCTAAGGTATCGAGATCATCAAACTTTGTCCTCCAATCTTCTTGAAGCAACCCGATATCCCAGGTAGGGCAACCGATTATAATATTTTCAAACTCATTAATTTTCTCTAAGGGTTCTTTGTAAATATCAAAAAGTTCAACTTCACAACTCTCTAAGGACTCCTGGATTAGGTTTGCAACTTCTTCAGTTGCTGCACTTGTAGTTCCATAAAATAAACCGATTTTCATTTTAACACCTCTTTTTATAATGTGGACCTCAATGGTCCGTATATAAAATATACTCAAAAAGAATAAAAAACAAGTGAATAAAAAAAACTTTAATTAATTACAAATTAACGATCAATATTGCAACAAATGAAAGAACCAATACAGTGTATGGAGCTAACCCAAAACCTAAGGATTCTAGGGGTTGCATAGATTTATCGTATTTTGCAAGATATGCAGCCTTTGAATTTTGTTTTTGTCTTTTCATTATAACTTCCTCCCTTTAAATCTATTCTAATAGACACAAATTCTTTTGTCAAGGTTTTTTAACTAATTCTATATAAAAAGCTGGACATAGTAGCAATAAATAAGTAATCAAGTAAAATTAGTGTATAAATCTTAACTTAAAGAGGAGAATATTATGAAGAAAATACTTTATACCTTACTTTTTTTGTTTTCTTTTTCTAATGTATCATTTGCAGCCAATTGTGCAATTGACCTGGAAGCTAATGGCATGATGCAATATAGTACTAGTGCTATTGCAATAGACTCAAGTTGTAGGAAGTTTACAATTAATTTAAAAAATACCGGGACACTAGATGTAAACCTAGCGGGTCACAATGTTGTCATTTCTAAAAAAGCTGATTTTAACTATTTAACTTCTATTGTTAATCCTTCAAATGGGTTGGACAATGGCTACCTACCCGAAGATAAAAAAGTTATATATAAGACCAAATTTTTAGGTCCTAATGAAACAATCTCTTTGGTTTTAGACACTAATAAATTTGCCAAAGGCGAAGAGTATATTTTCTGGTGTAGCTTCTTAGGCCATTGGGGAGTTATGAATGGATCTTTAACTTTAAGTTAGAAGCTAAATTTTAAACCTATTAATGTGCTCATTGGATTCATTTCCATTGAGCCATAGGTTTCCTTACTTGAACCCCTCGCTAAATGAACTGACTTAATATAAGTATTTTTAACTTCGGAATAAATGGAGACATAATCGTTTACTATATATTCAACACCTAAGATATATTGGTATGTTGGATTAAATAAATCACTAGAAGACTTAAAACCTTCATTAACTTGTGCTCTACTACCTGTTATACCAGCTTCATCCAAATCAACCTTCTCAGTTATACCGATACCCGCACCAAAATACACATTGGCTTTACCGAATTTTAAAAAGTCTGGATAATAATGAGCATTGATCATAATTGTTCTAAGACTAATATCTCCGCTTGTAGTTCTAATTGCAGTATCAGAAGTAATTGAGTCTATATCGCAGACAATTTGATCTATGGCTAGTTCAAAAGCGAAGTTTCGGAACCTATTTCCTGCAGCTATTGAAAAAGAGGAGCCAGATTCATATTTAATATCATATTTAGCCTTAGGAAACACATTATCAATTGCACCAGGGCCAAATCCTTGAGATACATTTTCATTATCAGGCAAATGGACAATCCCATATCCAATTTTTACATATGATTTATCTAATACGAGAGGCTTATCTTCAAAAGAATACGATGAAAGTAATGGAAAAATAAAGAAAAATATTAATAATAATTTTTTATACATAGAGTCTCCGTTACAAAATTAAAATATATATGTAATGGGCTTATTATATAAAGAAGATTACCAATTAACAAGTAACAAGTAAAAGAAATCTTTCATTATGTTGTAATAAAATCTTATTTGACTGTAATATTATCTAATGAGGCCTATATGGACTACATTATTCTTTATTTTTTTTACTATTCCTGTTTCACTTTATTATAAAGAAATTTATAGTTTTCTTTTAAGTATATTAGATTTTATAAATAAATAATCACACTCCTTTTAACTCAAGTTAAATGTTATTATAGAATATGAAGTTTTTAAAAGATTTGATTGCTTTAGTTCGTCAGAAGTACATTTCGAGCTTAATTATAATTGTAGGGTTTATTTTAATAATTCTTGGTATTTAAATATGATCTCAAAAATTCCACTTTCATTAACTTATCTTAGAATAATAATCATCCCTTTTTTTGTTTTTGCTTTTTTTATCCCTGGTGAGGTAGGAAGATGGTCAACATGTGGGATATTTGTCTTCGCTTGTTTAACCGATTATCTAGATGGGAAACTTGCTAGGTCTTTAAATCAAGAATCAAAACTAGGTGCTCTTTTAGACCCTATAGCTGACAAAATAATTGTTGCAGTAGCTTTAATGCTTCTGATACACGATGAAACAATTAAGGATTTAACCTTATTTGCAGCTCTCATAATTATCAGTAGAGAAATTCTAGTCTCTGGCTTAAGAGAATTCCTCGCCTCGCTCCAAATATCCTTACCAGTTTCAAGTCTTTCAAAAGCTAAAACATTTATTCAAATGTTTGCACTTTCTGTTCTTTTGTCTGGAGAACCTGGAAATGACTTACTATATGGTTATGGAAGGGACTTAGGCTTGACTTCCCTCTGGGTAAGCGCAGTTATTACTGTGTACACGGGATACAAGTACCTAATAAAAGGGTTAAAACATGTCTAAGAAAATTACTCTGGCTTTAACACCTTTAAGAGATTACTAATAGATTTAATTAATTCTGGGCTAAATCTCATCATATGATCATCCGTGGTAAAGAAAGAGTACTTTTCTGATTTAATTTTTTCAAAAAGCTCTTTGCCCATAGAAAAAGGAACGATGGTATCGTTAAATCCATGCATAACCAAAATAGGACATTTAATATTTTCAATCTTTGACAGACTATTAAATTTGTCTTTCAGAATAAAATTTACGGGAAGAAAAGGAAATTTTATTTTCCCAACATTTGCAATTGAAGTATAGGGAGATTCTAATATCAGGCCTGAAACCTTTCTTAATTGTGCTAAATTTACTGCCACACCAGTCCCAAGAGACTCGCCATAAATAATAATATTTTTATCTGTTATGCCTAAGCTATTAAGATAATTCAGTCCAGAAATTCCATCTAGAGTTAATCCGTATTCTGAAGGTTCTCCCTTATTTCCGCTAAAGCCTCTCCATGTTATGGCAAGATAATTTAAACCCAATTCTTTAAATTTATTAAGCTTGTAGATTCTGCTTTCAAGAGTTCCTGCATTTCCATGAAGGAATAAAATAGTTTGAGCATTCTTTTTATTTATATATAAATATGACTCTAAAATTATCTTGTCACTAGTTTCAACCCTCACTATTTTATTATCAATATTAATAACCTCAGAAGTTAGGTAGTTATCTTCATTAGGAAAGTATAGAAAAGTTTTTTGATATAAGTAGAAAAAGACAACTACTATTAAATAAATTAATAAAATTCCTAAGACTAAATACATTTTCATATAGACATGTTAATTGTATCAATAATTGATTTCTAGTGCACTATAAGTATATAATCAATCTATGAATTATTTACCTTTTTTAATTTTAGTAATGTCTCTAATGATTTCTTGTTCTTCATACAAGTAATCTAGTAGGACTTGGGATTAATTTCTGGTGATCCAAAATTACCTCCAACTCTGTGACATAAAACTTCCCATCTACCTTCTTCTTGTAAATTAATTTCAAGAAATCCCGGTTTTTTATTATCTAGCCTAAACTTCTTTTCGTTTGAAGTGAACTGGATACTGGTCGACGGTGCTGATACAAAATTTATACCTTTATATTGATGCTTAGTCTCCTGATGTATATGTCCATTTACGACAATCTTTAGATTTCTCATTTTAGATAAAAATTCAAGTATTTTATCTTTATTCCTGGTTATATGAATATCAAGCCATGGAGAACCAGTTATGAATAAATTGTGATGCATATAAAGAAAAAGATACTTATCACTAAGAGACTCTGACTTCTTTAATAATAAGTCTAAATCGGACTCTTTAACCTTACCGAATATATTCCCCTTACTATAAGTATTTAAAAATAGAATTTCCCAATTAGAGTTAACGGAACTAATAACTTTTTCCTTTTGAAGGTTTATAAAAAATTTATCAGAAATATCATGATTACCTCTAATAAAGAGCTTAGGAGTTTTGATTTTTTTTATTTCAGACTTAAAAAAATTATAAGATTCAGTGGTTTGATCTTGCACCAAATCTCCACCAAAAATTACATAGTCTGCATCGCTATGATTAATAACAATATTGTCCACGATTGAACTAAAAGAATTAAAAGTATTAATTCCTAAAAAATCTTTCTCATACACAAGATGCATATCAGAGAGAAAAATTATTTTAAGTTCTTTATAAATCATAAGATACAAAATTGATATTTAATAAATATATTATATCAGTTAAAATAAAACCCATGAATAAGTATATTGCTGAATTCTATGGTACTTTCTTGCTCTTACTCTCTATAGTTGGAACTCCTTTTATAATGACAGGAATGAATGCCCCAGAGTACTTAACGCTTCTGGTTATTGCTATTGCTGCGAGCTCTATTCTTTTTTGCAATATCAGTTTGTTTATGAAAGTTTCTGGAGCTCATTTTAATCCAGCAGTATCATTGATGATGTTTCTCAGAGGAAATTTAACTTTTAAAGATTTTTCTATATATTCTTTAATGCAAATACTAGGTGGAATATCAGGTGTAATATGTGTTCATCTAATGTTTGGAGAAAGCCCAATTACAATATCCCAAATAGATAGATCTGGAACAAATATTCTTCTTGGAGAGTTTATTGCAACCTTAGGGCTGCTAATAGTAATTATTCATGGTGAAAAATTTTTACCTTCTAGTATTCCGATTCTAGTTGGCTCCTATATTCTATCTGCTACTTTCTTCACATCCTCTACTTGTTTTGCTAATCCTGCTGTAACAATATCAAGGCTTTTTACTAATTCAGGTGTGGGTATAGATTCAAGCTCTATACTAGTGTTTTTGATTGTTGAGATTTTGGCAGTTTTGGTAGTATCAAAGTCTATTGAATAATATTAATGTTTTGCAATAAGTGTCTTAAGGGATTGATCCATCTCGGTATTTTCTTTAACAAATTCTACTGATGAACCAATTTTTTCGCTAACAACATGGAAAGCAAGTGTTAAAGCCTTGGAATCTGTTATACATTTAAAATAATCAAGCTTTCTCAACTCTTTCATTAATAAGTTTAAAGCCTGGTTCTCTATATCTTTTTCACTCATGAAGCCCTTAATATGACATAAACTAAATACCTTGTCAATAGTAAAATTAAAAAAAATATATAATTTTAATTGTTTTTATCCTTTTTATTTACTAAAATAAGAATGGATAAAAAAATGATAAAAAGGAGTGTTTCACAATGATTGGTGAATCTGTCAACTTTATGATAACTGGAATGACTGTTGTCTTTATGTTTCTAGTTATAATGGTCTTAGTACTCGAGGCGCAAGGAAAATTAATTAATTATTTTATTGCTTCTGAAGAAAGTGTTTCTTCAAATGAACCTCAAAAGAATTCAGATAAAAAATCTGAGGCTAAAAAGGTGGCTATTATTTCAGCTGCTGTAAAACATCATATCGCAGAAAACTCAAAGAAATAGCCTGTTTGATTGATAGAATTAAAGTGAAAGATAAAAACTATGGGTAAAAAATATATAGATATTATGGATACTACTTTTAGAGATGGTTTTCAATCCGTCTTTGGAGGAAGGGTACTAATGGAAGACTTCCTTCCTGCTGTTGAAGAAGCGAAGAAGGCTGGTGTTACTCACTTTGAATTCGGAGGTGGGGCAAGGTTCCAAAGCTTATTCTTTTATTTAAATGAGAATGCTTTTGATATGATGGATAAGTTCAGGGAAATCACTGGTCCTGATGCTAATCTACAGACTCTTTCTAGGGGAATTAATACAGTAGCTTTAGATACAGGTAGTAGAGACATCGTTGACCTTCACGCAAAGATGTTCAAAAAGCATGGAACATCAACAATACGAAATTTTGACGCACTAAATGATGTTTCAAACTTAGAATATAGCGCTAAGTGTATCAATCAACATGGATTAAATCATGAGGTTGTTATAACTTTAATGGACTTGCCTCCTGGCTGCATAGGTGCGCATGATGTGGAGTTTTATGAAAAAATTCTAAGACAAATTCTGAGTTCAGATATAAACTTCTCTTCATTATGTTTTAAAGATGCAAGCGGTACAGCACATCCCAAAAAGGTTTACGATACAATTAAAATGGCTAGAAACCTGCTACCTAAAGATGCTCATATAAGGTTTCATACTCATGAAAGCGCAGGAATAAGTGTGGCATGTTATTTAGCTGCACTAGAAGCAGGAGCAGATGGTATTGATACAGCTATTTCACCTGTATCTGGTGGAACAAGTCAGCCAGATATACTTACAATGCTTCACGCCACCAAAAATACAAATTTTAATTTAAGTGACTTAGAATCATCCAAATTAATGAAAGTAAAAGAGTGCTTAGCAGACCTGTTGAAAGAATACTATGTTCCTAGAGAAGCAAAAAGAGTCTCTCCCCTAATACCTTTTTCACCTATGCCTGGTGGAGCACTTACAGCAAATACTCAAATGATGAGAGATAACAATATTTTACATAAATATCCAGAAGTTATAGCAGCCATGAGAGAAGTAGTAGAAAAAGGTGGTTATGGAACTTCTGTAACACCTGTTTCACAGTTCTATTGGCAACAAGCTTTTAGCAATGTCATGTTTGGGAAATGGAAAAAAATTGCTGATGGCTATGGCAGAATGGTTCTTGGGTATTTTGGTAAGACACCAATTAGTCCAGACCCAGAAATTGTTAAGATTGCTTCGGAACAATTAAAACTAGAGCCGACTAATGAAAATCCATTAGATATAGCAGATAGAGATGAAAGAAAAAGTTTAGAGTTTTGGAAAAAAACTCTAGAAGATAAAAATATAGACACAACAGAAGAAAATGTTTTTATTGCGGCAGCATGCGCAGAGAAAGGTATTGAATTCCTAGAAGGTAAAACTAAAGTTAATGTAAGAAAGAATACTGGAGGAGATGAAGATTCAAAAGAAGCAAAAGAATCAAAAACTGACGATAAAGTTTCGGCTTACACAATACTGCTAGATGGTGAATCTTACAATGTACAAGTTGCTGCTGGATCTAATGCGGATATTGTTTCAACATTAGGCAAAGTACAAGTCACTGGAATTAAGAAGACTTCCACTGAGAAAGAGACTTCCAAAAAAGAAGGAGGTCAGAACGTTACAGCTCCAGTAAACGGTGTAGTATTTAAGATAATGTGCTCAAATGGAGATAAAGTTGAACCTGATCAGACAGTAATAGTATTAGAATCCATGAAAATGGAAATCGAAGTAAAAGCGGGAGTTAGTGGCATTATTAATTCGATAACAGTTGATCAGGGTCAGAATGTTGAAGAAGGAGATATAATACTAGTCATTTCGTAATATGGTTAATATAAAAACTTACATATCTATAGTCTTGCTATTTTTTATTTTTATTAGTTTTTCTAACTATGCATATTCTGCACAAAATAATAATATAAAGGTTGAACAAAAAGAATACGAATCAAAGAATGTTAAAGAGCTTTTCAAGAGCTTCTATAGGTCAACAGGGGTATATGAATTCTTAAATCCTGTCGAAGGTAAATTGGGTCCAGAGAAATTAAAACCTATGTCAAAATTCTCTCAAAGTTTCGGAAGAATTTTAATGATACTGATATGCATCAGTCTTTTCTATTTAGCCATCTCTAAAAATTTTGAACCCTTATTGCTTCTGCCGATTGGATTTGGAGGATTACTAGCGAATATTCCTATAGCCGAAATTGCAGGTCCAAATGGTTTTCTTGGAATACTATATTCTTTAGGTGTCCAAAATGGTCTATTCCCCATAATAATCTTTATGGGTGTTGGGGCTATGACAGATTTTGGGCCATTAATAGCAAATCCAAAAACTGCACTGTTGGGTGCTGCAGCACAGTTTGGCATATTTGGCTCTCTTGTAGGTGCAGTGTTTCTTTCACAAAATACAAGCATCATTGATTTTTCACTTCAAGACTCTGCGGCGATAAGTATTATTGGTGGTGCAGATGGACCGACAGCTATTTTTATCGCCTCAAGACTAGCTCCAGATCTCTTAGGAGCAATCGCTGTGGCAGCTTATTCGTATATGGCACTAGTCCCGATTATACAACCACCTATAATGAGAGCTTTAACCTCTGAACATGAGAGAAAGATTAAAATGGTTCAGCTAAGAAAAGTTAATAAATTAGAAAAAATATTCTTCCCTATAACTTTACTTATTCTATGTATTTTAGTTCTACCAGATGCTACACCACTTGTTGGCGCACTATGCTTCGGAAACTTTTTAAAAGAATCTGGTGCTGTTGATAGACTTTCTGATACAATGCAAAACTCTTTAATAAATATAGTAACTATATTCTTAGGACTTGCAGTTGGATCAAAATTAGCAGCTGAGAAATTTTTAGTACCAGAAACACTTGGAATAATCGTTATAGGACTAGTTGCTTTCTCCTTAGGAACAGCTACTGGCGTCCTAATGGGCAAACTGCTCAATAAACTCAGCAAGGATCCTATAAACCCATTAATTGGAGCAGCTGGTGTTTCCGCAGTGCCTATGGCAGCCCGTGTTGTAAGTAAGGTAGGCAACGAAGAAGATCCTTCAAATGTTCTTCTTATGCATGCAATGGGACCTAATGTTTCAGGCGTTATAGGCTCGGCTGTTGCAGCTGGTGTATTGATTTCCATTTTTGCATAATATGAAAATTATTTTTGATATTGAAACTGATGGGTTTCTTCAGAGCTTAACAAAAATTCATTGCTTTGCTACATTTGAAATTGAAAGACAAGAAGTTAAATCTTTTAGAGAGAATCTAATTGATGGAATAGAATATCTTGAAAGTGCTGACATCTTAATAGGACACAATATTCGAAAATTTGACATACCAGCAATTCAAAAAATCTATAACTTTAATCCAAAGGCAGAGATCTTTGATACTCTAGAGTATGCACGTAAAATATGGCCTAAAATCATAGAGTCTGACAATAAAGAAGATAAAATACCAGTCGAATACAGAGGAAGGCATTCGCTGAAAGCCTGGGGGTATAGATTAGGTAATTTTAAAGGTGATTATAGTGGTCCTTGGAGCATTTACAGCGAAGAGATGATGAAGTACTGCATTCAGGACGTTAAAGTGACTTACGAGCTATGGAAAGCTATACAATCACGTCTTTAAATCTTTACCCGGTCTGAATCTATAAAATAGAATTAAAAATAGCAGAAGAATATTTGTTAACCAAACTTGTGGAATACCCCAAGAGATACCGTCATAGTAAATATCACTTATAGGCCAAAAAATCTTTGTCGGAAAAAATTCTTTTGTATGAAATGGAAAGTCTAGTAAAATATGGAAAGACCAGGACAATGAAGCAAATGCGAGGATTCTTTTTTTAAAAAAAAACAGAATACCAAGAACTATAAAAGATATAACAAAGCTATGAGAAAAATCGTATAAAATCAAAACCCAATTTGGTAACTCGGCTATTTCAGGCTTTCCAAAAAGCTTAGCATTAGAACTTTTTATAAGTTTAAAGATGAAATAAGGAACAAATGCTATTAAGTCTGGGGCAGCTCCAAAGAAAAAAGGAGAGAATCTTGCACCTCTATAACCAAACAACGCTTTTCCCCAAAGGGCGTGACTAAATGTATCCAAATACTAGTCTCTCTTTTGTATTAAATCTAATAAGCTTGAATTCATAGGAAGAAAAATGATAGTTTTTTCATCAATAATTTTTTCATAAGTTTCTAACTTTTTCATGAATTCATAAAAATCGGGGTCTTTGCTATAAGCGGAAGAATAAATTTGAGTAGCTTTTTTATCACCCTCACCCTTTACTTTTTCACTCGTCTCAAATGCTTTAGCGATTATTATTTCTTTATTCTTATTTGTTTCTGCTCTTATTTTAGCAGATTCTTCTTCACCTTCAGATCTATATCTTTTAGAAATTCTTTGTCTTTCTGCTACCATTCTATCAAAAACACTTTGTTGGACTTCAGAGGGTAAATCAGCTCTTTTAATTCTGACATCAATCAACTCTATTCCATATTCAGAAAGCTTTTCACTGCTCCCTGCCTTTACCTTATCCATTATCAGCTCTCTATTCTCGGCTATTACGTCGTTTATATTATGAGTAGCTAATTCCTCTCTAAGTTCGGAATAAACTATATCCTCTATCCTAGTATTAGCACTAAAGAAGTTTCTAACAGATTTAAAGAAAACTAAAGGATCTTTAATTCTCCATCTCGCAAGGAAATCTACTACTAATCTTTTCTTATCAAGTGTTAGATATTGACCTGGAGGGGCATCAGTTGAAAGCTGCCTTTTTTCAAATCTTGAAATCTTTTCTATAAAGGGTTTTTTAAAATGTATTCCAGGTTTTGTGATAGACCTTTTAAATTCACCGAATTCGGTAATAATGGCTTGCTCTCTTTCATCAATTGTAAAAACAAAAGATGGAATAAGTATTGCAAATAGAATGATTAAAGGTAAAAACTTTTTCATAAACTAATCCTTAAATATATCCCCTAATTGAAGCAAGTTAAGTGCACCACTAGATGAGTCAGTTCCAATTACTTTTTTTGGTTTTTGAAGGATTTCAGATAATTTCTCTAGATATATCCTAGACTTGGTAACTGATTTATCTTTTTTATATTCTGAATAAACCTGGTTAAATCTTGAGGTATCTCCCATTGCAGTTGAGATTCTTTGCTCCCTGTAACCTTCAGCCTCTTTAATCATCTTTTCCGCTTCACCACGAGCCTTAGGTATCACGTCTTCATAAAAACCTTTGGCTTCATTAATTAGTCTTTCTTTATCTTCTTTTGCCCTAACAACTTCATTAAATGCATCTTTGACCTCATCTGGAGGATCGACTATTTGTAGCTTAACATCGGTAATCGAAACCCCTGAAGAATAGGAGTCTAATAAAATTTGAAGAAATTCTTTGGTTTTGATCTGTATCTGGTCTCTTCCAGTAGTTAAAGCATCATCAATATTTGTTACACCCACAGTACTTCTTAGAGCAACCTCAGCAGTATTTTTAATAGTAAGTATTGGGTTAACTACTTTAAATAAATAATTTCCTGGATCTTTAATCTTCCATTGGACAATAGCTTGTGTGCTAACAATATTTTCATCTTTGGTTATCATCAATGACTCTTGTAGTACATTAACTCTAGCTCTTTCAGATCTGAAACCAATTTCAATTCTTCTAACTTTTTCGACGTTAACTTTGGTTAATTTATCTATAAACGGAATCTTTAAATGTAAGCCCGGTGATGTATATGATGAGAACTTTCCAAAACGTTGAACAACTCCAACTTCACCAGGGTCTATAGTGTAAATACTTGATAGAATTGCTAGGATTCCAAAAAAGACAGGGACGATTACAAATAACTTTTTTAAACTACTCTTATCTTCAGAATTAATTGTTGGAATACTACCATTGGTTGTACCTCTCTTATCTAGATTGTTTAAGAATTCAACTATAAGTTTTATTAATCTGAACATTACCTCAATTTTAACTAAAAAAAATGAATTTACCTACTAAAAAATTATTTATTTAACAAATTATTAATTATTGTAGCAATAGTTAAGTCTCCTGCAACATTTACTGAAGTTCTAAACATGTCTAATAATCTATCTACACCCGCAATAATTGCTATTGCCTCCAAAGGAATCCCAACTGATGAAAAAACAATTGTCATCATTACCAACGCTACTGATGGGACTCCAGCAGCACCAATACTGCCAATAGTTGCTGTTAAACAAATTACTAAATACTCATTAAATGTAAATTCAATACCAAGAATTTGACCTACGAATAAAGCTGCTAAGCCAAGATAAATCGCTGAACCATCCATGTTTACTGTTACCCCTATTGGAATAACGAAAGAAGAGACTTCTTTTTTTATTTTTAATTCATCTTCAGCAGTTTTTAGCGTTAAGGGCATTGTAGCCGCACTACTAGATGAGAAGAAAGCAAAAATAAGTGTGTTTTTTATTTTACTAAAAAAGAAGTACGGAGAAATTCCACCAAAATATTTAAGAACTCCTCCATAAAAAAGAATCACATAAGCAATAAAAATAACAATAGAGCTAACAACAAATCTTAATAACGAGTATATTGTTTCACCCTCTACCTCTATTAACAAATTCGCAAATAACGAGAATATTGCCAGTGGAGCCAGAAGCATAATATAATTTGTAATATTAATAACCAGGCTATTAATGCTAGACAAGAAACCGACTATCTTATGGTTATATTTCGATGTAAAACGAACACTAATACCAAGAATTAGAGATAAGATCATTATTGCGAAAGGGTTGGCTTGTATTATTAAATTGAAAAAGTTACTGAAATCTATGGATAAAATTGAAAGAGATGATCCAATATCCACTTGAGTACTAAGTAAATCCACAGAATTTGGTATATATTTATTTGTAACACCAAAATCAAGAAAAGAGCCAATTATAAGGGAAAAAGTAATGGCAATAAGCGTTGACATTATATAAAAAATTAATGTTAATGGAACAATCTTTTTTACATTGCTAAATGCATCAAAAGAAGCTATTGAATATGTAATAGTCCCAAATATTAAAAAAGGAACAAATGCCTTTAGAAGTTTTATAAAATATATACCAAGAAATTTTGACTTAATTACAAGATCAGGAAAGAGGTTAGCGAATAAAATTGCTAGTAAGAAAGAAAGCAGCATCAAGAATGAAAGTTTTTTATGCATTTTAATCCAAATCTATTGCGAAAGGTTTAAGTATGTCCAAGGGTATTTTTTTTAAAATCTCCGAATTTGTTGAAAGTAAGTAAATTTTAGGTGCACACCCATTTTCATAGGCTTCTCTCCATCTATCGGCACAAAGGCACCAACTATCTCCTTCTTTGAGGCCGGGAAAGTTAAACTCTGGAACAGGTGTCGACAAGTCATTACCTTTTTGTTTTGAGAAAGCCAAAAAATCGTCTGTCATCACAGAACAAATTAAATGTTCCCCGTGATCGGTCGAATCAGTATTGCAGCATCCATCTCTAAAAAAACCAGTGACTGGGTTATCGCTGCATAAGTAAAGTTCTTCGTTGAATACATTTTTATTATTTTCATTCATTTTTACTTTTTTAATGGATTTATTTTTCTATTTAAATTCTTTAATAAATCTATTTTATCCTCTACTTTTTTGGCTATTTCATTAGTTAAAGTTTCAGACTTTACAGTATAAAGTATCCATCTTGGAAAAATGAATTTCATTTTAAAGTAAATATCTGCATCAGAGGTTGAAATTGTTGCCTCTAAGTCACTTAAAGTAATAAAATTAAAATTAGTCAAAGCATACCCATCATATTGGAAAATATTATCACTTTTGACAATATCTGTTTTATCAATCTCTGTTTTAGTATTCTTTATACTTTTTTTAGGTTTATTTTTGAGTTTATATAATTTAAACACACCCTCCGGGCTAACGACTTTATCTATAGCTATAGATATTGCTTTTTGCCCAAAAAGGAGACCACCAAATTTTTTAACATCCTCAAATATCCCTTCTATTGGATTATCTAGCCTATTCTCTCTTAACTTTTCTCTGTCTTTTAGAAAAGATTTAACATCTTTCTTTAAAGACTTTTGAAGGCTAGGCCAGTCCATATAGTTGTTTAATGTCTGAGTGTCTTGTTTTTGAATACTAGTCCCAATTTTATATAAGCTAAAAAAAGGAGAAATATAAAGAAGAATAATTAGTGAAAGAATTAAATATAGAGAAGTTTTCATTTTTTTTATTCTACACTTTATTATAAGAAAGCAAAAAGAATAATGCTATTTAATAAAGATTAAACGGTTTCCTTTATCTTGATTGAAGTAACTGAGTGCCCACTTTGTAATCACAGAAACTTTGCTACCAAAACCAATCAGATATAAAATATGAATAAATATCCACAACAACCAAGCAATAAAGCCTTTAGATGTTATAAAACCAAGGTCTGCGACTGCTTTATTCCTTCCAATAACAGCCAAAGATCCCTTATTGTTGTATTTAAACTCTTTTTTGTAGCTTTTATTATCAGAAATCCTATTTTTTATAAATTTTGCAACAAATTGCCCGGATTGCATTGCTACTGTAGCAACACCAGGAAGGTAGTCGTTTCCATCTTTAAATCTAGCCAAATCTCCAATCACAAAAATGTTATCGTGCTCAGGTATAGTGAAGTCTTTATTTACAATAACTCTTCCCACATTATCAAGTTGGACCCCAGTAGAATCAGCCAGAATCTTGCCCATAACCGAAGCCATCACACCTGCTCCCCAAAGAATTGTCTTAGCTTCAATTTTTCTACTTTCATCTTTAATTTTATAGTAAACAGTATCATTCTGAATATCTGTAACAAGAGAACTTGTAAGGACTTCAACTCCCATTTCCGTAAGGTATCCACGAGTAACTTCAGAAAGTGACTCCTTAAATGAAGGTAGTACATTTGGCAATCCTTCTAATAAGAAAATTGAGCATTCTTCCTTAGTATTAATATTATGGAATTGTTTCTCAAAAGTCCGAAACGCTAGGTCCGCAAGAGCACCTGCTAGCTCAACACCAGTAGGTCCCCCACCAACAATGACAAAAGTTAATAGTTGCTTTCTCCTCGTGGGATCACTTTCATTTTCTGCGAGCTCAAAAGCAGTAAAAATTTTCCTTCTCATCTCAAGGGCATCTTCTATTGTCTTTAAACCTGGTGCATTTTTTTGCCACTCATGATGGCCAAAATAATGATGGCTGACGCCTGTGGCAATTATAAGATCATCGTACTTAATTCTTGTATGACTTTTTGTGTTGATATGCCTACTTCTGACATCGATACCTGTAGCTGAATCAAGTCTAACTGTAATATTCTCTTTCTTTCCAAATATAGACCTAATTGGTGCACTTACATCTGTTGCTGAGATAGTTCCTGTAGCAACCTGATACAAAAGTGGTTGAAACAAATGAAAGTTTCTTCTATCTATAAGTGTGACATCGACGTTGGAATCAACTAGCTCATTAACTGCATAAAGTCCACCAAAACCAGCTCCGACTACAACAACATGGTGTCTTTTTTCATTTGCATGATTCATCATTTCTTATTATAACTAATCTAGATATTTTTTTTCATTTGGCTAACACATTTTGAGCATAAATCAGAATCTTTACTATCAAAATCCTCTTCATCAAAGTGCATCCAGCACCTCTCACATTTCTTAAATAAAGTTTTTTCAACCTTAATATCTAGTTCAGACTTATCACTTTTATAAATTTCAATCTCAGAGACAATTAAAGTCTTTTTAAGGAGAGCAGTATTCTCGAAATAGAAATCGAAGTTATCACTATCAACGCCAAGAATGATTTTGGCCTCCAGAGAAGAGCCTAGAATCTTATTAGTTCTCATTAATTCAATTTGTTTAAGTATTGGCTCTCTTATGCTTAAAACTCTATCCCACTTCTCCTCTAATATTGAATCTGAATATAATTCTGAAGAAAGCTTACTGTTAAATATTGTTTCTTCACTATATCTTTCTGACCAAGCCTCTTCTGCTGTAAAAGAGATTATAGGTGATAGCAGTAAAGAAAGCTCTCTAAATATTATAGAAATTGAAGACTGAGTTGAAAGTCTTTCAATGGAATTTTTAGAGAATGTATACAACACATCTTTTTGAGAATCTAGGTAAATAGAACTTAATTCTTTAGATGAAAAAAATAATAAGGCATTTAATGCTTGATGAAAGGAATACTCTTTACTTAAATCAAGAAACTGACTCTTAACTTTAGAAAATTTGATTAGTATCCATTTATCAATTTCCTCTAATTTATTAAAATCAAGAACATCTTCCTCTTTGAAATCATTCAAATTACCAAGTAAGAATTTAAAAGTATTTCTAATTTTTTTATATTTGTCCTTAATACTTTGTAATATATTATCAGAAATACGAATTTCCGATGAGTAGTCCTCGCTTGCAACCCATAATCTTAAAATATCTGCACCATTCTCATTAATTATTTTTTGTGGGTCTACAACGTTACCTTTTGATTTGGACATTTTTTGTCCTTTATTATCGACTACGAAACCGTGAGTAAGAACATTTTTATATGGAGCTATATTATTTGTTGCAACTGACGTTAATAGACTACTTTGAAACCATCCCCTATGTTGATCATTTCCTTCTAAATATAAATCCGCAGGATATGAATTGCTTTCAGATAGAACTGTCTTCCAAGAGGTTCCGGAATCAAACCAAACATCAAGTGTATCCTCCCCTTTTTTTAAATTAATGGATTCAGACTTATATTTATCTGGTAGTAGCTCCTCAACTGTATACTTCCACCATGCAGAAGAACCTTCCTTCTCAAAAAGATTGATAATATTTTCAATTATGTCTTCATTCAGAAATACTTCTCCTGTGTCAATAAAATAAAAAACTGGGATAGGAAGTCCCCAAGATCTTTGTCTTGAAATACACCAATCTGATCTTTCTTTTATCATATTAGTAATTCTTTTTACAATAGACGGTGGATACCATTTTACTTTTCCAATCTCATCTAAGGATTTATTTCTAAATTTGTCAACAGAAGCAAACCATTGATAAGTCGCTCTAAATATTGTCGGTTTTCCTGTTCGCCAATCATAAGGATATTTATGCTCGTAATCTTCTAAAAGAAGAAGAAGCCCAGCTTTATCTATGTTTTCTATAACTTTCTCATTGCCTTCTTTTAACACATTCAAGCCAACAAGATTCTCTGGTACTTCATCGGTAAATCTACCTGCAGGGTCAACAGGTGAAAAGATTTCCAAGTTATTCTTGATCCCAGTAGTATAATCATCAATTCCATGACCGGGTGCAGTATGAACAAGACCGGTACCAGTCTCACGAGTAACATAATCTGCTAAGAGTATAGGACACTCATCGCCAGAAATCGGTGATAAATATTTTAAGTTTTCAAGGTCTTTGCCCGATATAGTCTTTATTAAAATTAGATCCCTTTTAATTTTGCTACTAATTTCTTTTGATAACTCTAATTCAACTATTATAAAATCTTTATTGTCTTGAAATATTCCGTAGTCAAAATCTTTATTAACTGAGATTGCTTTATTTGCAGGAAGTGTCCACGGTGTGGTAGTCCAAATTAAAAAAGACAGTTTGCCATCAATATTAAATTGAAGCTGGGACTGTACATTAGCAGCAGCTTTACATTTAACGTATACACTTTTTGAAATATGATTTTCTGGATATTCTAGTTCAGCTTCAGCTAAAGCAGTCCTAGAACTTGGGCTCCAATTAACAGGTTTCAATCCTCTATAAATAAAACCACTAAAAAACATTTCTGAAAAAACTTTGATTTGATTAGCCTCAAAGTCCTGATTCATTGTTAAATAAGGATTATCCCAGTCACCAATTATTCCTAATCTTTTAAATTCGTCTCTTTGAGATTCTACAAACTTCATGGCAAAATCCTTGCAATTATTTCTTATTTCTAATTTAGTTATATTTTTGGTTTTTACTTTCTTTAAAACTTGATGTTCAATTGGAAGTCCATGACAGTCCCAACCGGGAATGTAATTAACACTTTTTCCTATTGAGGAGTTATATTTTAAAATAATATCTTTCAATATTTTATTAAAACAGTGTCCAATATGAATTTTACCGTTCGCAAAGGGTGGTCCGTCGTGTAAAACGAACACTTCATCAGACTTAGTTTGCATTATTTTATATATATCTTGAGAATTCCAGAATTTTAATATCTCAGGCTCTTTTACAGAAAGATTTGCTCTCATCTGAAAATTAGTCTTAGGTAAGTTTAAAGTTTTGTTATAATCTTGGCTCAATTATTTTCCTTTAAGAATCTTAGAGATATTATCATAAATTCTTCTAGAAAAAAGGACCCATTGATCCCAAATATCATTATTATAATTCTCTTGACTTACAGTCTTAACAATTCTTATTCCGTATTCTTCCTCGCTTAATTCTATATCATCATCATCCTTTATCATAGACATGAATACTGAACTCAGTTTGTGCATTATCTGAACGTTCTTTTCTTCTATGTCTCTGAATTCAGTAATTAGAAGTTGGACACCTCTTATTTTTGACCCACCAGCCATCATTGTAGACCCCATACCCCATCCTTTTTTTGCCCTGGGTGTTTCAGACCTTATCTGCATCTCCATTAATTTATATCATACACCGTTTTCTAAATATTTTTATATAAATAAAGAAAAATATGCTAGATTTAACTCTGTATATGTATGACTACGATGTAGCAATTATTGGTGGTGGTCCTGGTGGATACGTAGCTGCTATTGAAGCCTCAAGGCATGGTCTGAAGACAGCTTTAATAGAAAAGGAGTCTTTAGGAGGTACGTGTTTAAATAATGGATGTATTCCTTCTAAGTCACTTCTGAAATCTGCAGAAATTGCTGATTTGCTAAGCAATAAGGCAAAAAAAAGAGGTTTTATATTTGAAAATCTATCTTATGACTACGAATTAATAGTTAACAATAGCAAGAAAAACACTAAGAGACTAAAAAGCGGTCTTACAAGTCTTCTTTCAAAAAAGAATATAGATATTTTTCATGGACTAGCTTCATTTAAAAGCTCTAACGAATTAAATATTAATGAAGATGGAAAACAGATAAATATCACATGTGACAAAATAATAATATCAACTGGTTCAAAGCCTTTTTTCCCTAAAAATCTCAAACCTAATGGTAAAAGAATAATTGACAGTGATTTTGTATTAAATTCAAAAAGCTTACCAGAGAGTATTTGCATTATAGGCGGGGGCTATATAGGTATTGAATTTGCATATTTATATAGCAGTTTTGGTGTCGAAGTAACCATTATAGAAAGTTCGGAATCAATTCTAGGTTTTGTTGATAATGAGATAGTTGATGAGTTAAGAAAAAACTTCACAAAAAGAGGCATCACAATATATGAATCAACTAAAGTTGAGATAATTAAAGAAACATCAAGAGAAATAAGAGTGTCTTTACTTAATTCAGATAATGAGCTTGAAATAGATTTTGATTTAGCTCTTATATCTACAGGAAGAATGCCAAACACTGAGAATCTTAGTTTAGAAAATTCAGGTGTTAAAATTGATAACTTTGGTTTTATCAAAGTTGATAAAAGGTTCAAAACAAATATAGAAAATATCTATGCGATTGGTGATGTGATCGGGGGATCAATGTTAGCACACAAAGCATCTGAAGAGGGGTCGAAAGTTGTAGACTGTATTTTGGATGGTGATTTTGTTAATTCAGAATATATTATACCTGCATGTATTTACTGTCAGCCAGAAATATCATATGTAGGTATTTCGGAGGAAACTGCTAAAGAAATGAAAATTTTTTATAGGGTTTCAAAATACCCTTTTAAAGCAAATGGTAAATCCTTAGCAGATGATAATGTGAGTGGTTTTTGTAAATTAATAAGTGATAAAGATGATAATATTTTAGGTGCTCATATTATTGGTAAAGGTTGCTCTGAAATGATTTCGGAGATAACTTTAGTAATGCAAAACAAGCTTCCTCTAGAGTCTGTAATCAACACTGTCCATCCTCACCCTACTCTATCAGAAATTTTTCTAGAAACTTCATTGAATATTGTTGATAAGGGTAGGAATTCATAGCAATGATAAATCAAAAAAGACTTATAAAAACTTTTATAGATTTAGTTAAAATTGATAGTGAATCAAGAAGTGAAGCTAATGTTGCGAAATATATTAAGAATAAGCTTAATAAGCTTGGTATTAAGTACAAAATTGATAAATCTGCTGTATCAACAAAATCTAATCATGGAAATATTATTGCCAGACTTGGTTCTGATAAGAAATTACCTACAATACTACTTTCATCTCATATGGATACAGTAACAAATGGACTAGGTATCAACCCAGTTGTTAAAAAGGAGAGTATAACAAGCGACGGTACAACAATATTAGGTGCCGACGATAAAAGTGGTCTTGCGATAATATTAGAAACATTGGAAGTCCTTAAAAAGAAAAAGTTGTATCACTATAATATAGAAGCAGCCATAACTACGTGTGAAGAAATAGGACTACTAGGTGCCAAATTCTTAGATTATAGTTTGTTAAATTCAAAACAAGGAATTGTACTAGATAGTACTAGTCCAGAAAGACTAGTATACAAAGGTCCTAGTTCCGACTACTTCAATATAATAGTCCAAGGAGTTGAGGCTCATTCTGGTATTAATCCTGAAAAAGGAATAAGTTCAATAGCTGCATCTGCGGAAATAATATCAAAAATGAAAACGGGTAGAATAAATTCAAATACTACAATAAATATTGGGAAGATTAATGGTGGCTCTGCAATCAATATTGTTCCGGGAGAAACCATAATTAGTTGTGAGATAAGAAGCCATAATGAGAAAACTATTAAGACTGAGATTAGTAAAATCAAAAGTTTAATTAAGAATGTAAATAAAAAATATAATAAGATAAATAAAAAATTTAATGCAAAAATAAAAATTGAGAGAATATATGATTCAATCAAGATTCCAAAGAACAGCCTGATAATAAAAAATATCCTTAGAACATGTAAAGAGCATGGTTATAAAATAAACTTAGTTGAAACAGGCGGTGGAGCAGACGCTAATTTCTTTGTCAAGAATGGTGTAAATACGGTTAATCTTGGAACAGGAATGAGAGAATTCCATACAGTGAAAGAAAAACTCATATTGAAGGAATTTTTTCAATCTGCAAATATCGTAATTAATTCATTAATTATAAAAAATTAAATATTAGTAATAGCTTCTACTGTTATTTCCGAATAATCACTAATAATTAAATCTGCATTCATGAGAAATTCTCTTTCTACAGAGTTTGTGATGGCAAAACATTTCATTCCTGCTTTCTTAGCCGCTTCAACGCCCTTTGTTGTATCTTCTATAACTACACATTCATCAGGACTAATTTGATAAGTATCGTTAACTCTATCCAGAAGTAGAATATAAGTTTCAGGGTTTGGCTTTGGATGACTAGTTTCATCTGAAGAGACAATTTCCTCAAAGGAAGAAAGGAGATCCTCCCTCTTGAGAACTCTGACTATTTCTTCTCTTCTTGCACCAGAACCAATTCCTAGTATATAGCTCTTAGATAGTCTTTTAATTAATTCTACAGAGCCAGAATAAATAGAAGTCTGTGAATCGAAATTTTTATCAAAAAAAGAATGTTTTTCTTTTATAAGTTTGATAACAAAATCATCATCATTTTGAATTTCATTATCATTTAAAAAATTTTTAAAAAAACCTTCATCATCATATGAACAATAGGTCTTATAATAAACTTCCTTTGTTATTTCTACATTTAATGGTTCAAGAGCATGATTAAATGATTTGAAATGAAGTGGTTCTGAATCATAGATTACACCATCAAAATCAAAAATGATTAGCTTTTTATCGGCCATAAAGCTTTATCATATATTCTTTTATAGGTGATGTGAAGACATAATTTAACTTTAAAAAAGAATTAAAAGATAATATAATAGAAATCTATGTTTATTCGTGGAAGAAGATTGAGACAAAACGAAAATATTAGAAATCTTGTAGAAGAGACTTCTATATCCGTTAATGATTTAATAATGCCTATCTTTTTAATGGATGGTAAGAACAAAGCTGAAAAGATATCTTCAATGCCTGGGATATTTAGAAAGACTTTAGATGAGCAACTAAAAGATATAGACTTAGCAATAAAGCTAGGAATAAACGCATTAATAATCTTTCCAGTAATAAAGGAAAAATTAAAAGATCCACTGGGCAAAGAAGCTCTAAATAAAAAAGGCTTAATACCTAAAGCAATATCTGCTATCAAAAAGAAGTTCCCTAAAATTCTTATTATTACCGATGTAGCGCTCGATCCATATAACTCTGATGGTCATGATGGGATTCTCAAAGATGGTGAAATTCTTAATGATAAAACAGTTGAAATTCTATGCAGACAAGCTTGTATTCACGCCGAATTCGGTGCGGACATTGTAGCACCATCTGATATGATGGATGGTCGTGTAGCTAAAATCAGAGAAGCTTTAGATAGAAAAGGTTTTCTTAATACAGCAATAATGTCATATGCGGCAAAGTTTGCCTCTTCACTTTATGGTCCTTTTAGAGAGGCTTTAAATTCAGAACCCAAAAGTGGTGATAAAAAATCTTATCAGATCAATCCTAGAAATTATAGGGAAGCCATCAAGGAAGTACTACTTGATGAAGCTGAAGGAGCTGATCTATTAATAGTTAAACCTGCATCCTTATATTTAGACGTAATCAAGACATCATCAGAGGCATCTGTACTTCCTATTATTGCATATCAAGTTAGCGGGGAGTACTCAATGATCAAAGCTGCTGGCCAAAAAGGTTACATTGATAATGACAGTGTAATGAAAGAGTCTCTAGAATCAATGAAACGAGCTGGAGCTACTGCAATTATTACTTATTTCGCCCTTGAAATGGCGAAACTTTTAAAAAAATAGTTATCTTTTCCTTAAGCTAATTTTGAAAATAATCTTTGTAATTAAGAATAAATACTCCTGCTACTATCAAAATAGTCCCTATTATCTTTTCTATTGAAAAATCTTCTTTTAAAAAGATATATGCATAGAAGCAAGTAAAAAGAGGATAAACTGCGGTTAGTGGTACAATCTTTGAAGCTGTTGAGCCTGCCAAAGCATTAAAATATAGAAATATACCAAGAACAGCTAAGAGACCAGGTACAAGAATAATTAAAATATTTTTAAAATTTAATTCAGGTAAAAATACAACTTGATTTGTTGTTATAAAAAAAGGAATAAGCAATGCTGCAACCATAAAAAACCTAATACTTAATATAAAAGTGGGATTCATAGTTTGAAGACTCATTTTTTCAAATATTGGTGCAAGCCCCCATAAAGCCGCAACTATTAAAGCTAAAAGGTTTGGATTAATATTCATTAATGACCTCAAATATCCTGCTAAAGTTATTACTTCTACATACATCTATATCCTTATCAAATTCGTTATCTCTATCAATTAAAATTGACTTCATTCCAATTTGAGAGCTTGGCAGATAATCAAGATTATAATTGTCACCCACATGAATAGATTCACTAGTATTGGCATTAACTTTTTTTAAAGACATATAGAATAATTCTTCATCTGGCTTTGAAAATCCGGACTCAGATGAGATTGTGAAATAGTCAACGTACTTATCAATTTCAAACTTCTCGCACACACCATATATCCTAGAATCAAAGTTGGAAGTTATAACTATGTTAAAACCATCATCTTTTAACTTCTTAAGTGTTGGAACTGTATCTGAATAAACTTCCCAAGCCTCATGAGAAAAATAATCATATAAATCATCAAAATACTTATCAAAATTATCAAACATCCCTAACTCATTAAATATATCTCTAACTAATCCATACCACCATTCTTTTTCAGCAAGATATAAGGCCTTACCACTGAGATCATTAAAATGAAGACCTTTTCTATGGACAAAAAACTTCTTAAATGCTGATGAAATGTCTTTTGGAGTATAAGAAACATCATAATTCTTTAAAACTTCACAATAACTACCACCTAGACCTTTTTCAATGTAAAAAAGGGTGTCTGCTGCATCAAATGAAATTGTGTTATATTTGCTCATAATAAGAGGGTTGATATGATTATACCAGTTGTTACAAGAGATTTAATTTATTTTTCAAAGCTTGAGTCTCTTATATCTCCAGAGCATAGAATGATTCAAATTAAGAATATAGAGGATATTGATAAATTAGATTTTTCTAATGAGCGCACTATATTTATTGCCGATTTAAATGATGAGTTAATTAATGAATTATTTAATAGAAAAAATAAAATATCAGTTGTCGCATATTATCCTCACGTTATGAAGAACCTTAGAGAACTAGGTGAAAAATTAGGTTGTAAAATTATAATTACAAGAAAGAAATTACTAACTGAAATAAACTCTATTGTTAATATTATAGAAAGAGATGCATGAAATGAAAATAGAATCTCCTTGTAATGATAAATGTACTAATAAAAATGATTATTGTACGAGTTGTCATAGACATATTGATGAAATTACCAATTGGGCCTTAATGAATGATAAAGAAAAAATTGAAGTGTATAAAAAAATTGAAGAGAGGAAGAAATCAACTCCTAACAGATGATTTTTCAAAACCAAAATCTTTTAAAAAACCTTTTACAATATTTACTAACTCTAAGTCATCAGAAGTTAAGTTAACAACCTCAGTTGAACAAGCTATATAATCAACAATTGATACGAAATCTGCATCTAAACTATTTTTCTCCAGCCACAAAGAAACAACAGTGATAGAGTCAAACCATTCAATAAGTGGATATTCTTTGATAGTAAAATTTTTTGCTCTTCCGTCATAAGAGAGGCCTTGGGAATACCTTTTGATTTTATCGAATGTTTTAATGGAAATATTTGGCTTTTTTGACTCTAAATAAACAAGTCTTACCATGTTATTGAATACATTTAGTGACGATGAGGATTGAAGAATTTTTTTTAAATCATCGTTACTAATAGAATCCCCTAAGACTTCTAGTGCATTACTTGCAGAGCTAACCCAGTCGTCAAATAACTTATTTTTTACTCCCTTTTCTTTTATTAGATCTTTTATATCCATCAATCTAGTAAATTGTTTTGCAGCAAACTCCTCATTCTATCTATAGTATAACCTTTTTTAGTTGCATAAAATTCAAACTGGGAATTATTGATTTTTCCTAAATTAAAATATCTAGAACTAGGGTTAAAGAAATATAGTCCACATATTGACGATGCAGGATTTAAAGCAAAATTTTCAGTTAAAGATATATCAATATGTTTTTCTACTTCCAACATATTCCAAATTTTTATTTTCTCTGAATGATCTGGAATAGATGGGTAACCATGTGCAGGTCTTATTCCAGAATAGTTCTCTTTTATTAAAGATTTTAAATTAAACTCCTCATTCTCACCATTCTGTATTCGAATCTCACGATGAAGAAATTCTGCGCACCCCTCAGCTAATCTATCGCCTATTGCCTTAATCATTATTGATGAGTAATCATCTCCTTTCTTTTCGTATTGCATTGCATATTCATCTACTTCTTTTCCTGCAGTTACTGCAAAAGAGCCAATTATATCTTTATCTTCTTTTTTATTAGAGATAAAATCAGCGAGGCAATAATAATTAGAACTCTTTGCATGCTTATCGACCTGTTGCCTTAGGAAGCTTAACTTTTCAATATCTTTTCCTTTATCGTTCAACAATATTACATCTTCATCAACCGAGTAAGCATTCCATATCTTAGATACACCTCTCAAATTAAGAAGATTACTTTTTATTAAATCCTTAAGTATTTTTTCTGCATCACTAAATAAATCTTTTGCTTGATTCCCATACTTCTTATTTCTAAAAATGTTAGGATAGACTCCTTTCATCTCCCATGTCCAGAAAAAGGGAGACCAATCTATATATTTTACTATTTCATTAATATCAAAATTCCATTTATTTAATGAAAAATCTTCATACTTATTATCAAGTTCATCAAAATTTATCTTTAGCTTTTTATTCCGTGATTCTTCCAAAGATAAAAATGAAACTTTTTTATTTTTTGCATAACTTAAGGCGAAATCTACTTGCTCTTTTTTAACTGCTGCTTTGTGTGAATTACTTGTTTTTGCATTAAGCAAATCTCTACAAACTCCAACAACAAGAGAGGCATCTGGTACATGTACTACTACGTCCTCTGGATATTTAGGAGCGATTTTTATAGCAGTATGAGCTTTGCTAGTTGTAGCACCACCAATTAGAACGGGGACATCTATCCCATTCTTTTTAAATTCCTCAACATTAGTAATCATTTCATCTAAAGAAGGCGTAATAAGGCCACTTAGACCTATTATGTCTGGGTTTAGCTCTTTAGCTTTGTCTATGATATCTGCACAAGACACCATTACACCCATATCTTCTACTTCATAACCATTACATCTTGCTACAACAGCCACGATATTTTTTCCAATATCATGAACATCACCTTTGACAGTTGCTATTAAGATTTTACCGGCTGCAGAAACCGTACCCTTTTCTTTTTCCATGTATGGCTCTAAATAATTAACAGCTTTCTTCATAGATCTTGCACTTTTTACAACTTGAGGTAGGAACATCTTGCCATCTCCAAAAAGTTTACCAACAACTTTCATTCCATCCATCAATGGACCCTCAATAACTTCTAGGGGTGAAGCATATTTAATCCTTGCTTCTTCTGCATCCTCCTCTATGTTTGAAGTTATGCCTTTAATAACCTGATGAGCAATTCGCTTTTCTAAATCATAAGCCATCCATTCCAACTCTTTTTCCTGACTAATACCGACAGTATTAACTTTATTGGCATAATCAATTAAAACTTCAGTTGCTTCATCAGACTTATTAAATATTACATTTTCTACTATAGATAGAAGTTCTTTGTCAATTTCTTCAAAAACCTCCAACATTCCCGCATTAAGAATGGCCATATCAAGACCTTTCTGCTTAGCATAAAATAAAAAAACTGAATGCATCGCTTCTCTAACTTTATTATTTCCTCTGAAAGCAAAAGATAGATTACTAACACCCCCACTGGTCAAAGCACCGGGACATTCTTTTTTAATTAAAGCTAATGAATCTAAGAAATTAATTGCATAGTTTTTATGCTCATCGATTCCTGTACCAATAGTTAAAATATTTGAATCAAAAATTATATCACGTGGGTTAAAACCCACTCTTTTGACTAAGATATCATAAGCTCTCTTGCATATTCTAACCTTATCATTAGTTTCTGTTGCTTGACCATCTTCATCAAAAGCCATCACGACTACAGATGCACCATAATTTAAAACTTTTTCAGCTTGTTCTACAAATAGATCCTCGCCTTCTTTTAAGCTAATAGAGTTCACAATACCTCTGCCTTGAATGCATTTTAATCCTGCTTCAATAACAGACCATTTAGAGCTATCTATCATAATTGGAACTCTTGATATATCTGGCTCAGAAGCAATTAAGTTAAGAAATTTAACCATACACTCTTCACTTTCAATAAGTCCTTCATCGAAATTTATATCTATAATATGAGCACCATTTTCAACCTGTTGCTTAGCAACTTCTAAAGCACTCTCAAAATCATCATCTTTAATTAATCTGGAAAATCTTGGGGAGCCAGTAACGTTTGTTCTTTCCCCAATAACCAAGAAATTATTAACATCATCCTTTCTTAAAAGTTCTAATCCACTATAAGATGAAAATTGACTAATTTCAGGAATCTTTCTAGGTTTATAACTACTCACCTTACTAACAATTGCCTTGATATGATTGGGAGTAGTTCCGCAACATCCACCTACAAAATTTATCAAATTATTTTCTGCTAAACTTTCAACATCAGCTGCTGTCATCTCTGGGGTTTCATCATATCCAGTATCTGATAAAGGATTAGGTAAACCGGCATTGGGATAACAGAATACTTTTGTATTTGAGGACTCAGACAAAACCTTCATATATCCAAACAATGAAGCAGCACCTAGACCACAATTCATGCCGACTGCATATGGATTTGTATGCCTAATAGACTCCCAAAAAGCCTCAATAGTTTGACCTGATAAAGTTCTTCCTGATTTATCAGAAAAGGTGACCGATAAAAATACTGGAATTTCAACAAGAGTTTCTTTAAATAGAGTATTTATCGCAAAAACTGCAGCCTTTAAATTTAGTGTATCAAAAGTTGTTTCCGGTAAAAAAATATCCACACCAGATTCGAACAAAACCTTTGCTTGCCTATAATAAGCTTCACAGAGTTCATCGAAAGAAGTGTTTCTAGCACTAGGGTCCTCAACATCTGGCGAAATAGAGGCTGTCCTATTAGTTGGCCCTAAAGCGCCAGAGATTAAAATCCTTTTTCCTTTAACTAAATCAGAAGTTTCAGAGATAGCTTCTTTCACAGCCATAACACCAAACTCATTAATATCATCTACATGCTTCTCTAGACCATAGTCCAATTGAGCGATAGAAGTACCGTTAAAAGTATTGGTTTCAATTATATCAGCGCCAGATAAAATATATTTTTTATGAATATCTTTAATGGATTCAATGTTAGTAATATTTAAAATATCATTATTACCTTTTAAATCAATGGAATGCTTTTTAAATTTATTGCCTCTATAGTCATCCTCTTCAAAGCGATACTTTTGTATCATTGTCCCCATAGCTCCATCCATAAAAATGATTCTTTTTTTACACAAATCATCTAGAAAGCTAAAAACATCTGATTTAATTACTTTAGTGCTCATCTCTTAATTGCCTCAATAGCTTAAATCTAAATTCCATTTTTTCATCTTTAAACAAATCTTTTTTTTCTAAAAAGTCTAAAAAAGAAAACTCATCTATCCTCAAAAAAGGATTATTTTTTTTCTCAAAACCTATGTCAAATAATGGACTTAGTTGATTTGAATCATAACTAGAAAGCAATCCATCTAACTCTGAACCAATTTCTGATGAATCTTTATAGAGAGATTGTAAAAAAGTTATATTATTTTTTAAATAATCATGACCAGGTAGCAGTAGTAACTCATCTGGTAAATTTTTAATTTTATGAGTAATTGTGCGAAAAAGCATTGATACATCACCTCGAAAATTTACATTTCCTACTCCCAAATTAAAAATTAAGTCTCCACAAAAAAAATATCTATCTAATATTAATGAAATATGCTCATGACAATGACCAGGAGTATGTAGAACTTTTAAATTCAAATTTCCAACTTTTATGACATCATTTTCAAAAACATTTTCAAATTCAAATTCGAAGAGTTCATTACAATCGATATGAGCAAGTAGAGGACATTTGTATTTTGAAATGAAAAAATCATTATATTTAATGTGATCAGGATGAGCATGTGTATTAAATACATACTTTGGTTTTAGTGAATACTGATTAATAATTTCTTCTATCACATCTTTATCTAATGGATCAATAATCACGCATTCCTTAGTTGTATTGCAAGATAAGACATAGTTAATATTTCTATCACTATTCTTAACTAAGAATCTAAATATTGTAAAACTGTCTTCTACGATTGTTTCGTACATTTTTTTAGTATACCTCTTTAATAATTACACTTTATTGTTTTTTTTTTAAAATAATATTATAATTGTTTAGTCGTCATTTAACTCTAATTGCAGCGACTTGAAATAACTGCTAAACAGAGAAAGGACATTATCTTTTGTCTTTCCTCTTGAGTTACATTTAAATTTTAGGAGTTTATTATGTCTGACTCATATGTTGTAAATCTTCGTTGTGCAGATAAGAGCTGTGGAACTGAATACGAAAAAAAGGCTAATTATGTCTGTGAAGACTGCTTTGGACCTCTAGAAGTAAATTATGACTATCAAAAAATAAAAAAAGATCTAACTATTGAAAAGATTTTAAGTAGAGAGAAGAATTTGTGGAGATACAAAGAGTTGCTACCCTTAGATGCCGAACCAACAGTCGGTCTCAACTCAGGCTTTACTCCTCTAATTAAAGCAGATAATCTTGCAAAAAAACTAGGTGTAGATGAGTTATATATCAAGAATGATGGAGTATCATTTCCTACGCTATCATTTAAAGATAGAGTAGTTTCTGTTGCCCTTTCTAAAGCAATAGAACTAGGATACGATACCGTTGGTTGCGCCTCTACTGGTAATTTAGCAAATTCGGTTGCTGCTAACGCAACTGCAGCAAATCTCAAAAGTTTTATATTTATTCCATCTGATTTAGAAGAATCTAAAATAATTGGTACATCAGTCTATGGCTCTGAAGTAATAGCTGTTAAAGGTGCGTATGATGATGTTAATCGTCTTTGTACTGAAGTTTTAGGATCGAAAAATTGGGGCTTTGTAAATATCAATTTACGAACTTACTATGCCGAAGGCTCTAAAACTGTTGGATATGAGATCATCGAGCAGTTAGGATGGAAAGCTCCAAAAAACATAGTAGTCTGTATGGCCAGTGGCTCACTTCTAACAAAGATATATAAATCTGTAAAAGAATTTGAAGATTTAGGTTTTATTGAACCAAACGAAACAAAAATATTTGGAGCTCAAGCAAGTGGTTGCTCCCCCATTTCAACAGCCGTAAAAAATAATTGGCCTATATTTAAACCAGTAAAGCCAAATACAATTGCAAAATCATTAGCAATAGGAAATCCCGCAGATGGTATAAATGCCATCAATCTATTAAAGTCAATTAATTCATATTCTGAAGATGTATCAGATCCAGAAATTGTTGATGCAATGAAATTATTAGCAGAGACTGAAGGAATATTTACAGAAACTGCAGGAGGAGTAACACTAGCCTGTACTAAGAAAATGATAGAATCTGGAAAAATACCAAGGAACGAATCTCTAGTGTTGGTAATTACTGGAAATGGGCTTAAAACTCAGGATCCATTAGTGAATAATATATCAAAACCATATATAATAGAACCAAGAATGAAAGATTTTGAAAAAATTTTTAGTAAGGAGAATTAAATGGCTTTAGTTAGGATACCAACACCCCTTAGAAGACTTACGAACGAAAAAGATGAAGTTTCAATTTCGTCAGATTCCGTTGCTCAAATGATTATTGATCTAGAAACAGAATTCCCTGGAATTAAAGATAGGCTCTGTGATGAGCAAGGTGAGATAAGAAAATTTATTAATATTTATATTAACGAAGAAGATATTAGATTTCTTAAAGGTCCAGAAACTGCAATATCAGAAAATGATACTGTTTCTATAATTCCTGCTATTGCTGGTGGCGTTAGCTAAAAAAGTCTTTAACTTTGTTTATATAATCAGAGAATGGATTTGATGCTTCTTTGTCGATTTCTTTTTGAAAGTCTTGCATTATTTTTTTCTGTTTAGAGCTTGTTGTCTTAGGGATAACAATATTTAACTTTACATACAAATCTCCTATTCTAGTTGACCTAAGGTCCTTGATACCTTTTCCTTTAAGTCTCATTATTTGACCAGGTTGAATTCCTGGTGGAATTTTTAATTCTGACTTACCCTCCAAAGTGGGAATATCAATACTTCCTCCTATTACTGCATTCGGTATACTTATTGGTACTTCGCATATTAGATTCTCATCTTCTCTTTCAAAAAGCGGGTGATCTTTAACTGATATGTTGATATAAAGATCTCCATTGGGTCCAGAACTTACTCCTATATCGCCTTCATTTCTTATTCTTAACTGTGTTCCGTTGTCCACTCCTGGTGGCACTTTAACTTTAACAGTTTTATGTTCAGTTTCCTCAGGGAAAGCGCCTATTCCACCGCAAGAATCACATCCTCTACTAACTGAAAAAAAACCCTGAGAATAATTTACTTGGCCTGTTCCTCCACATGCATTACAAGTCTTGTAGCTTTTAGCTCTTCTTACTTGAACATTCATTTGAGCGCCTTTAACGGCTTGTTCAAACTCTAAAAGAAGATCGTATTTTAGATCTCTACCTTTTGGACTTCTTTCTCTAGAAGACCTTCTGCCTCTACCTCTACCGCCACCCAAAAAATCATTCATCAAATCTTCAATATCGATTCCACCACCACCAAATCCACCTCCAGGGAAACCACCTCCTGGAAAACCACCGGCTCCGCCACCTTCAAAAGCAGAAGATCCATAAGCGTCATACTGAGATCTTTTCTCTGAGTCACCTAAGACTTGATAAGCTTCATTTATTTCTTTAAATTTTTCTTCGGATTTCTTATCACCTTTATTTCTATCTGGATGATACTTAAAAGCTAGCTTCTTGTAAGATTTCTTAATCTCATCATCAGATGAGCTCTTTGAAACACCTAAAGTTGAATAAAAATCTTTATTACTCATATTAGTTTTCACTTCCTGAAGAGACTGTAACCATCGCTGGCCTTAGAAGCTTATCATTACTCATATATCCAGACTGTACAATAGTTATTATCATATCTTTCTTTATGTCTGGAGAAGCCTTCACTTCAATGGCCTCGTGCAACAGTGGATTAAAAGCATCTCCTATTTTAGAATCAATCCTTGTAATATTACTTTTTGATAAAAAAGTATCACATTCTTTAAAAACTGCTTTCATTCCTTTGAAAAAATCTGAGTCTGATTCTTTTTCTTCGTATAAAGATAATCCTCTTTCAAAATTATCTATAAAATTTAATAGATCTCTAAAAATTAAATCTTTAGTATAAGTTGTAGCTTGAATTTTCTCCTGTCCTACTCTTTTTTTAAAATTTTCAAACTCTGCAGCAAATCTTAAAAGCTTATCGTTTATTTCCTTTTTAGCTTCTTCGACACCTTTGACAACCGATGATATTTCTTTAATAGATTCTTCATTCTCAAAGAAAAAAATTATTCCCTTCTTACTCTTATCATCATTTGGTAAATCAAAAGAATAAGATTCGAATTCAGGAATACATTCCTCTTCTTTTAATTTTAATTCCTGAAGATAATCGAGAAGGGTTTCTTTAGAATCAAGACTAACCTTGTCCTCTTTATCTTTATCTTCTTTGTCCACTGTATCAATCTCTGATTTATCTTTTGTAATATCTTCTGTCATTATCATACTCCAGTTTGAATATAGTCATCAAAATAAAAAAATCAATCAATTTCTTGAATCAGTCCCTCAAGAACTCCTGAATCTGAAACATATAAACTATCTTCATTTATAAGCTTTAGGATTGATATTAAAATAAATATTCCATAGATTATAACAACCTCTCGTCCTTTTTCCATACCATACAATTTTAACCTTTCATTTGGCTTCATTAACATTAATTCATCATGAGTGCATTCAATGTAGTTCAAACTCAGTCTTTGGCCATTAACTGCCTCAGGAGAATATTTTTTTAGTTTTAATTTAATTGCTGCTAAAGTTGTAGGTGTTCCACCATTCATTACAATCTTTATTTTTTTCTCTTTCAAATTTGAGAAAAACTTATATTTTAGGAGCTTCTTTTGAATATCCTTAAAAATATTCTTTTTATCAACAATAGTAAAACTATCTATTTTCTTATATCTTTTCCATTCTCGAACTACTCCGATCCTCATTGAAACATAGTCGGTTATAATATTATCTTTAATTAAAGTTACCTCAGTACTACCACCCCCTATATCAACTACTAAAAATTTACTATCATTAAAATCTAATGGTTCTAGGGCACCCCTTGATGTCAGCTTTGCTTCTCTCTTGGAAGTAATAATTTTGAGATTATACGAATAACGTTTTAAGAAATCTTCTTTTAGTTGCGACTTATTGATGCAATCCCTAAAAATACTAGTTGCAACAATACTAACCTTTTGAACATTGAAAGTTTCTATAGATTTAAAAATTTTATCTAGGGACTTATAGTAATTAGAAGGTGGGGCTAAAACATTATTGTTATCAATATAAGATCCTAAGCCTATTATCGAACTATATCTAAAAAGAATTTTCTTTCTATCATCTCCTACAATCAACAGCCTAAAAGCGTTTGTTCCTAAATCAACTGCTGCGTAAGCCATATTTTTTCTTATAAACCTTGCTATGGTCGACATAATCTTTTGAAGTTTCAATAATCATTTTATAGTCATTTTCATTTAATGCTCTTACCTTTTTACATGGAGACCCCATATATAGAAATCCTGATTCAAGTAAAACACCTGGAGGCACTAATGAACCTGCACCAACAATTACGTTGGAGGAAATTTCTGAACCATCTAATACAATTGCACCCATACCAATAAGTGTCAGGCTTCGAATTGTTGCAGCATGGATAATGCAGCCATGACCAATAGTTACATCATCACCTATATGAGTCGGGAACTTTTTTGAGTCAATGTGTACAATTGAGCCATCTTGGATGTTTGTTCTTTTTCCAACCCTTATATAATTACCATCCCCACGTAGAAGACAATTAAACCAAACGCTAGAGTGTTCTCCTATTTCTACATTTCCAATTACATTTGAATTATTAGCAATAAAAGCACTTTTATGGACTATTGGATCTTTATTAAAATTAGACAAAAAGTCTCTTTCGTCTTTAGAGCTGATTATAGTGGACATTATTTCTTTTTATATTTTTGATTAAATTTCTCAATTCTTCCTGTAGTTCCACCGGCTCTTTCTTTGCCTGAGTAAAAGGGATGTGATGAGCTTGAAATCTCAACTTTCACTAGAGGATATTCTACACCGTTCTCAGTAACAGTTTCGGTAGTATCTACTGAAGAAGCAACAATAAAACTTTCATCAGTTGTTATATCTTTAAAAACAACTTTTCTGTAATTCGGATGAATTTCTTTTTTCATAGGGATGAATTATAAACAGTTAAATTTGATTTGCAACTATTTATCAGTAAATTCGGCATCTATTACATCTTTATCGTCTTTTGCCTTATCTCCCTCTTTATTGTCCTCATTTGCGTCATCAGGAGCCTCATTTGATGCTTCTGAAGCCTCTTTGTACATTTTATCAGCTAAACTATGAGAAGTCTTGCTAAGCTCGTCATGAGCGTTCTTAAGCGCCTCAAAATCTTCTAACTTTAAAGCTTCCTTAGCTTTTACAACTGCATCTTCAATTTCTTTCTTTTCATCATCTGAAACCTTATCCGCATTGTCAGTTAGTGTTTTTTCAGTTGAGTAAATCAATTGATCAAGAGTATTTCTTTGATTTATTATTTCTTTTTTCTTTTCATCTTCTTCAGATTTAGATTCAGCATCTTGAACCATATCATCAATTTCTTTTTCAGATAAACCTGAGGAAGCTTCGACTTTAATCTTTTGTTCCTTGTTAGTTGCCTTGTCAAGAGCCGAAACATTTAATATACCATCAGAGTCAATGTCAAAACCGACTTCAATTTGCGGTAATCCTCTTGGTGCAGGAGAAAGACCATCTAGTATAAACTTTGCCAAGGTTCTATTATCTGCGGCCATAGATCTTTCACCTTGCGTAACGTGAATTTCGACACTAGGTTGATTATCTTGTGCAGTACTAAAAATCTGGCTTTGTTTCGTAGGTATTGTTGTATTCCTGCTTATTATAACAGTATTCACTCCGCCTAAAGTTTCAATTCCTAATGATAATGGAGCGACATCAAGTAAAAGAACATCCTTTACATCACCACTCAAGACAGCACCTTGAATTGATGCACCTAATGCAACAACTTCATCCGGATTAATACCTTTATGAGGCTCTTTACCAAAGAAATCAGTGACAATTTTCTGAACTATTGGCATCCTAGTTGAACCACCAACAAGTATTACTTCATTTATCTCGGAAGCTTTTACCCCAGCATCCTTTAAAGCATTTGAACACGGTTGTAGTGAAGATTTCACTTTTTCATCAATTATTTGTTCAAATTTTGATCTAGAAAGTTTTATTAGTAAATGTTTAGGACCATTTTGATCAGCAGTGATAAAAGGTAAATTAATCTCAGTTTCTAAAGCTGCAGATAACTCTATCTTTGCTTTTTCCGACCCTTCTCTTAGCCTTTGAAGAGCCATTTTATCTGAGGATAAGTCAACACCATTTTCTTTTTTAAATTCCTCTATTAAATAGTTAATTATCAACCTATCAAAATCATCTCCACCTAAACTGGTATCACCATTAGTGGATTTAACCTCGATTACATTTTCCCCAACTTCTAGTATGGAAATATCAAAAGTACCGCCACCTAAATCATATACTGCAATCAGTCCATCCTTTTTCTTGTCAAAACCATATGCAAGTGCTGCAGCCGTAGGTTCGTTTATAATTCTCTCAACATTTAATCCTGCAATCTTCCCTGCATCTTTAGTTGCTTGTCTCTGGCTATCATTAAAGTAAGCAGGAACAGTTATTACAGCATCAGTAACTTTTGTTCCTAAGTGTGATTCAGCAGCATTTTTTAGCTTGCCCAATATATTTGCAGAAATTTCTGGTGGAGAATATTCTTTAGTGTCTATTTTTATCCATGCATCACCATTCTTATTCTTTACAACTTCATACGGTAAAACCTTTCTATCGTCCGAGGTCTCTTCGAATCTTCTGCCAATTAATCTTTTTGATGAGTAAACTGTTCTCTCTGGATTAACTACTGCTTGTCTTTTGGCTGGTTCACCTACTAATATTTCGTTCTCATTCTTTCCAAAGCTAACTATCGATGGCGTAGTTCTATTGCCTTCTTCATTAATTATCACTTTAGGCTCATTTGATTCAACAAATGCAACACAAGAATTAGTAGTACCTAAATCAATTCCTATTACTTTTCCCATAAAAAACTATCTCCTATAACAATCTTGCTTAGAAGTTAATCATTAAAGGATAAATGTCAATAGACTTATATTAACTCTACAACCTTTAAAGCAGCATCCTTCATTGTTGTAGCTGTAGCAATGTTTAAACCAGACTCTTCTAGCATTTTCTTGCCTAATTCAACATTTGTTCCCTCTAATCTAACAACTAGTGGAACTTTTATTCCTACCTCTTTAGCTGCAACCATAATTCCATCAGCGATAGTGTCACACTTCATTATTCCACCAAAAATATTAACAAGAATTGCCTTAACATTTTCATCTCTGAGAATCATTTTGAAGGCTTGAGTGACCTGCTCAACTGTTGCACCACCTCCAACATCAAGGAAGTTTGCGGGTTCAGCACCATGATGCTTAATTATATCCATCGTCGACATAGCAAGACCTGCTCCATTTACAAGACATCCGATATTACCGTCAAGCTTAACAAAACTAAATCCCCACTCTTTTGCTTCTAACTCAGAGGGCTCTTCTTCTGTTGGATCATGGAGATCTTTATACTCTTTATGTCTGAATTCAGCATTATCATCAAAATTAATTTTTGCATCTAGTGCCTTAACCTCATCCTTATCCGTAACTATTAAAGGATTAACTTCAACAAGGCTACAATCAGTTTCAACAAATAGGTTATACATACCTTGAATCAAAGGACCTAATTGTTTTAGTTGACCTTTATCGAAACCTAAGAAATAACCTATTTTTCTTATATGGAAAGGCTGTATACCAACAACAGGGTCTATAGGCTGGGTTAAAAGTTTTTCTGGCGTCTCTTCCGCAACTTTTTCAATATCAACTCCTCCCTCTGGGCTTGCGATTATCACATTTTTTTCTGTGGCTCTATCAGTAACAAAGGACAAGTAATATTCCTTTTTAATATTTGAAGCCGCTTCAACATATACTTTATTAACGAGTTTACCTTCTGGCCCGGTTTGATGTGTTATCAATGTCATACCTAACATTGATTTCACCATTTCTTTTACTTCTTCTGGAGTCTTCACCAACTTAACTCCTCCACCTTTTCCTCTTCCTCCAGCATGTATCTGAGCTTTAACAACATACTCTTCTACATCTAATGATTTAGCATATTCTTCAGCATCATTTTCATTTTCAAAAACTTTACCTTCAGACGTTGCTACATTAAATTTACGAAATAAATCTTTAGCTTGATATTCATGAATATTCATATTGTCTCCTTGTAATTAAATTATAAAATTGTTTTAATTAAGTTTCTTCGCATTAAAGCTATATTTGAGATTGATATGCCTTTGGGGCAAACGGCTTCACACTCTGCATGGTTCGAGCAATTACCAAAGCCCTCATCATCCATTGCCTCAACCATATTTTTAACTCTCTGATCATCCTCTATCTTACCCTGTGGTAAGTGTGAAAGATGCGAGATTTTAGCACTAGTAAAAAGTGCAGCTGAAGCATTAGGGCAAGAGGCAACACATGCGCCACAACCTATACAAGCAGCAGAATCAAAAGCATCCTCCGCGTTATCCTTTGCTATTAATATATTATTAGCATCTGGAGCATTTCCAGTGCTAACTGTAACATATCCACCTGCCTGAATAATAGTGTCGAAGGAGCCTCTATCAACAATCAAATCTTTAACAACTTTAAATGGGGTTGCTCTAAAAGGTTCGATAACTAGAGTCTGTCCATTTTTAAAATGTCTCATGTGCAACTGACAAACAGTTGTTTTAGCTAGTGGTCCATGAGCAATTCCATCAATAACAAAACCACAAGTCCCACAAATACCCTCTCTACAGTCACTATCAAAAGCAATAGGCTGTCTCCCTTCTTTCTGAAGATTTTCATTTACTACATCCAACATTTCTAAAAAAGATATATGGATTGATATGTCCTTTACAGAATAGAATTCAAAAGAACCAGGGTCATCTTCGGACGACTGTTTCCAAACCTGTAAATTTAAACTAATAACTTCAGACATTATTTATAATTCCTTTGTGTCATCTTTACAAACTTATAATCTAAATTTTCTTTATGTAAAATAGGGATATTTTTCTCATTATATTCCCAAGCCGAGACATAAGCATATTTATCATCATTCCTTAGAGGCTCCCCTTCTTCTGTCTGGAATTCCTCTCTAAAGTGAGCTCCACATGATTCTTCTCTATTTAGTGCATCTAAAGCCATCAATTCTCCGAGTTCTAGGAAGTCTGCTAATCTGCCTGCTTGTTCTAATTGCTTATTTAGAGTATTAGATTCGCCAGACAAGTATAAATCATTCCAAAACTTATCTTTTATCTTAGGAATTTTATCTAAGGCTTCCTGTAGCGATTCCTTGGTTCTAGCCATTCCCACAAGGTCCCACATTACTCCACCAAGCTCTCTATGTATCTCTAAAACAGTAGAAGAACCTTTAATGTTAAGCAGTTCTTCAGTTTTTTCTTTTGAATCATTTTTGGCTTCTTTGAATTCTTCAGAGGTAGTACTTACTGGTTCAAGTTTAGTATTAGCTAAATAATTTCCAAGTGTGTTTGGGATAACAAAATATCCATCAGCTAGTCCTTGCATTAAAGCACTAGCTCCAAGCCTGTTTGCACCGTGGTCGGAAAAATTAGCCTCACCAAGAACAAACAATCCTGGAATTGTACTCATTAAATCGTAGTCTACCCACAAGCCGCCCATAATATAATGAATTGCAGGATATATTTTCATAGGTGTGGAATATGGACTATCGCCAGTTATGGTTTCATACATATCAAATAAGTTGCCATATTTGTCGGAAATATTTTTCTTACCAAGTCTATCAATGGCGCTTCCAAAATCAAGATAAACAGCGCGACCCGTAGGATCCAAACCCTTACCTTCGTCGCACATTTTTTTAATAGCCCTTGACCCAACATCTCTAGGGACAAGATTCCCATAGGCAGGATACATTCTTTCTAGAAAATTATCCCTATCAGATTCTGGAATATCTGCAGGTAACCTTTTATCATCCTTACTCTTTGGAACCCAAACTCTTCCATCATTTCTCAAACTTTCAGACATTAAAGTTAACTTAGACTGATACTCACCGGAAGTCGGAATACATGTTGGATGAATTTGCGCAAAACATGGATTAGCCATGAATGCACCTTTTTTATGACACCTCCATGCAGCAGTAGCGTTCGATGCTTTTCCATTCGTTGACAAGAAATAAACATTTCCAAAACCGCCAGTGCAAAGCAATACAGCATCACCAGAATGAGTCTCAAGCTCACCGGTCTTAAGATTTCGAACGACAATTCCTCTAGCTTTATCGTCAACTGTGACGACGTCTAACATCTCTCTATTAGGAAACATCTCGATTTGCTGCTTAGCAACCTGTCTCATCATTGAACTGTAAGCTCCCAATAAGAGTTGTTGTCCGGTTTGTCCTCTGGCATAAAAAGTTCTAGATACTTGGGAGCCGCCAAACGACCTATTAGTTAATAATCCACCATAATCCCTGGCAAAAGGAACACCTTGAGCAACACATTGATCAATAATATTTGTGCTAATCTCAGCTAGTCTATGAACATTCTCTTCTCTAGCTCTATAGTCACCACCTTTAATTGTATCAATAAAAAGCCTATGTACACTATCTCCATCATTTTGATAATTCTTAGCAGCATTAATTCCACCCTGAGCAGCGATACTATGTGCTCTTCTTGGTGTGTCTTGTATACAGAAAGATTTAACGTTATAACCCAACTCAGCTAATGTAGCTGCTGCAGAACCTCCAGCTAGGCCAGTACCTACTACAATGATATTGAACTTTCTTTTATTTGCAGGATTTACAATCTTCATACTAGATTTGTACTTATCCCATTTGTCTTCTAATTCACCAGACGGAAGTCTTCCATCAAGCTTAGAGACGCTTTCGACAAATTCTTTTTCAGGTAATGTTCCAGCCATTTAAAACCTACTAATTGATTGAATAAATATATATAGGGATCAACAAAAACCCTACACTTATAATTGTACCTAATAAATAACTTATACTGTAAGTAATCCTAGTAAAATTTTTTCCATAGACTCCTAAAGATTGAAAGGAGCTCCAAAAACCATGGCCTAAATGTAAAGATAGCATTGTCATTGCAACAGAGTAACCTGCAACAACCCAAATATTAGTAAATTCTTCAGTAACATTTCTATACAAGTCTCTTATCGGCTGGCCATCATTGAAGTCTAAATAAGTAGTATCATAATATATTCCAAGTCTAAATTGTAGAACATGCCATATTAAAAAAGCCATTAAAATAACCCCAGTTAGAACCATAGTTTGAGAACCATAAGTCTTCTTACTCTTACCGCCTGCAAAAGAACTAACAGCGTACCTACTATTTCTTGCTGAGGTATTAATAAAATTTGAATATAAAGCAGTTGAAAGGTGAAGCATAAAAAAACCCAATAGACCTAATTCTGCAATTGTAAATAAAATACCAAAAGATTCTAAAAAGTGTGCGTATTGATTAAAATCTCTTCCTGGTGGATTGCCAGTAAAAAGAGTTATATTGCCTAAAAGATGAATTATAAGAAACAGAAAAAGAGATAAACCAGTTACAGCTATAATGATTTTTTTTAATACAGAGGAAATTTTAAGAAAATTAATTTGATCCATAAAACCCTACCTAAATTAAACCTGATACATTAATAAAATTACAAAGTTCATTAACATGTGAAGCTGAAACCGCTAATTCTTGCTGTTCTTCCTTTGTTAATTCAATTTCAATAATTTTTTCAACTCCTTTAGAAGAAAGTATAACGGGAAGTCCTAAAAATTGGTCAGCTATTCCATATTGTCCTTCAGCGTATGTACAACAAGGAAGTATTTTATTCTGATTTTTTAGAATAGACTCTGCCATTTCAATTGCAGATACACCTGGCGCATAAAAAGCACTTCCTGTTTTGAGTAATTTTACAATTTCAGCACCACCGTCTCTTGTTCTTTGAATAATCTCTTCTAATCTTTTACTTTTGATTAATTGACTTATAGGCACACCAGAAACAGAAGTATAGTTTTTAAGTGGTACCATATCGTCTCCATGCCCACCTAATACTAAAGTATCAATTTTAGATACTGCAACGTCTAGTTCTAAAGAAAGAAAAGCTTTAAACCTTGATGCATCTAAAACTCCTGCCATTCCGATAACCTTTTCTTTTGGAAAACCACTCACTTTATATGAAACATATGTCATAGCATCAAGTGGGTTAGTGACAACAATAATGATGCAGTTTGGTGAATGTTGAACTACATTTTCGGTTACATCTTTAATTATTTTAGTGTTTGTATTGATCAGATCGTCACGACTCATACCAGGCTTTCTTGCTAAGCCAGATGTAATAATTACTATATCAGAATCTTTTGTCTCAGAATAATCAGTAGTTCCAATTATTCTAGATGAGGAGCCTGTTACTGAAAGCATCTGTGTCATATCCAATGCCTTTCCTTGGGGTAAACCATCGACAATATCTAACAAAACAACATTTGCTAAATTTAGCTCTAATGCTCTATATGCAGCAGAAGAGCCCACATTACCAGCACCTATGACTGAAATTTTTGGAAGACTAGACAACTTTTTTTAAACCACCTAAGACTAAACTTTGTCCATATTTTTAATTATAGCGTCGCCAAATTCAGAACACTTTAGTAAATTTGCACCTTCAATTTGTCTTTCTAAATCGTAAGTAACATCTTTATCTAGAACTGTTTTTTCCATTGCTTTGACTATTAAATTTCCAACTTCTTTCCAACCCATATGTTCAAACATCATAACTCCAGAAAGTATTACGGAACCGGGGTTAACTTTATCTTGGCCTGCATATTTAGGAGCAGTCCCATGTGTTGCTTCAAAAAGAGCTATTTCGTCTCCAATGTTGGCACCAGGCGCCAAGCCTAATCCCCCAATCTGAGCAGCACAAGCATCTGACATGTAATCACCGTTTAGATTTGGTAATGCTAATACGTCATATTCATCTGTTCTTGTTAAAATTTGCTGAAGCATATTGTCGGCAATTCTGTCGTTAATTACAATTTTTCCCTCAGGAGCTTTACCATTATATTTATCCCATAGCTCATCTTCAGATATTGTTTGATCGGGAAACTCTTCTCTGGCTAACTCATAACCCCAATCTTTAAATGCTCCCTCAGTAAACTTCATGATATTTCCTTTATGAACTAAAGTTACAGTCTTACGGTTATTCTCAATTGCATACTGAATTGCCTTTCTTACTAATCTTTTGGTTCCAAATGCACTAATTGGCTTAATTCCAACACCTGACAAGTCTCTAATGTTTGCACCTAAACTATCCTGAAGATATTTGATTAATTGATTTGCTTCATCTGTTCCACTTTCGAACTCTACACCAGAATAAACATCCTCTGTATTTTCCCTAAATAAAACAACATCCATTTTTTGAGGGCTTTTAACTGGTGAAGGTGTACCGTTAATCCACCTTACAGGTCTCACGCAAGCATATAAGTCCATTATTTGCCTTAATGCAACATTTAAACTTCTAATCCCACCACCAACTGGGGTTGTTAATGGACCCTTTATAGAAATAAGGTATTCGCTAATAACATCTGTTGTTTCTTTCGGTAGCCACTCTTTGGTAATCTCTAATGCTTTTTCTCCAGCATAGACTTCTGCCCAAACAATTTTTTTACTACCACCAAATGTTTTTTCAACAGCAGCATCAAAAACTCTAACTGAAGCTCTCCACAAATCTGGACCTATTCCGTCCCCTTCAATAAAAGTAATTATTGGGTTATCAGGAATATTATAAGTCCCATCCTTATTTATTGTAATTTTAGTTCCTTCTGTAGGTATTTTTATGTATGACATTTATTTATCTCCTTGAATTGTTTCACTAGAAAATATAATAAAAAAACAGGAAAAATCAATAATTAATTTGCTTTCTGCATTTGACGAAGGACGGTTTGTAAGATGCCGCCATTATAAAAATAATCAACTTCAACTACAGAATCTAATCTACATATCAATTCCACTTGTCTTTTATTCCCTTTATGATCGATAATATTAAGCATAATTTTAGATAAAGGTTCTAATCTTTCTGCTAACCCTGAAATTGAAAACTCTTCATCACCTTGAATATTATGAAACTCTGCGCTCTCATTTTCTTTAAATTGTAACGGTAAAACCCCCATTCCAACAAGATTACTCCTATGTATTCTTTCAAAACTTTCTGTGATTACAGCCTTAACACCCAAAAGCATAGATCCTTTTGCAGCCCAATCCCTGGAACTGCCTGTTCCATATTCTTTTCCTGCAATTACTATAAGATCGGTTTTAGATTCCTTATACTTCATTGCTGCATCATAGATCGACATAGTTTCATCTGTGTCAAAAAACTTGGTAAATCCACCTTCTATATTGTTTAGAAGTTTATTTTTTATTCTAATATTAGCGAAGGTTCCTCTCATCATAACCTCATGGTTTCCTCTTCGAGAACCATAGCTATTAAAATCTTTTAGTTCAACGCCTCTATCTGTCAAATATCTACCAGCAGGTGTTTCTTCGGTAAAAGAACCTGCAGGAGAAATATGATCAGTTGTAATTGAATCCCCCAAAAATGCAAGAACCCTGGCATTTTTAATATCTTCAATTTCAGGAAGATCAGAAGAAAACTCATCAAAGAATCCAGGTTTTTGAATATAAGTTGACTTGTCACTCCATTCATAAATGGAACCATCGGGTATTGAAATGGACTCCCAACTATCATCTCCAACAAAAATATTGCTATATCTGTTGATAAAAGTGTCTGGGAGTATTGAACTATGAACAGTTTCTCTTATTTCATCGTTACTTGGCCATATATCTTTCAAGTATATGTCTTGTCCATTAGACGCAATTCCTATTTTTTCATTATAGAAATCTATATCAATAGTACCAGCTAAAGCATAAGCTACAACCAGAGGAGGTGAACCTAGGTATGAAAGTCTAATTAGAGGATGCACTCGTCCTTCAAAATTTCTGTTACCACTTGATACTGCAGCTACATGAAGATCGTTATTAGTTATGAGGTCTCCAACTTCAGTAGGCAACGGACCGCTATTTCCTATACATGTTGTACATCCGAAACCGACAGTTTTAAATCCAATATGAGCAAGGCTATCAAGCAATCCTGCATTTTCCAGATAGTCTACTACAACCTTGGAGCCAGGAGCCAAACTTGTTTTTACATATGAAGGAACCTTTAAGCCTAAGTCATTAGCTTTTTTTGCAACTAATCCAGCTGTAATCATTACATATGGATTTGAGGTATTTGTGCAACTAGTAATTGCAGCTAAAACTACAGAACCGTTTTTAATCAATTCACTTGTACCTTCAACTTTAAAATCTTCTTTATTATTTATTTCTCTTGTCTTTAGCTCAGCATGTAAAGTTTCTTTCATTTCAGATAAAAGTATTCTATCTTGTGGCCTTTTGGGGCCAGCAAGCGCAGGTTGAACTGTTTCTAGATTTAAATATAAAGATTTATAATATTCAGGGTCCTTACTTGTAGAGTCACGAAAACTGTTCTGACTTCTATAATAATTCTCTACCTGCTGTATTTCTTCTTTTGTTCTACCAGTTAATTTTAAATAATTTAAAGCTTCTTGGTCAACTGGGAAGAAGCCCATTGTTGCTCCATATTCTGGAGCCATATTAGCAATTGTAGCCCTGTCTGGAAGAGGCAAGTTGTCAAGACCAGGTCCATAAAACTCCACGAACTTCCCTACTACACCCTCAGCGCGAAGCATTTCTGTAATATTTAAAACTAGATCTGTTGCAGTAACTCCTTCACATAAATTACCCTCCAGTTTAAAACCTATAACATCTGGAATTAAGAAATATAAAGGCTGTCCTAGCATCGCAGCTTCAGCTTCTATTCCGCCAACTCCCCAGCCAAGAACACTAATTCCATTAATCATTGTAGTATGAGAATCGGTTCCAACCAAAGTGTCAGGGATACACACTTCTTCACCATTATGTTTAACTTTTTGGACTAATTTTGCTAAATATTCAAGGTTTACCTGATGAACAATTCCATTTCCTGGAGGTACTGCTCTGAAATTTTTAAATGCGGTTTGCGCCCATCTTAAAAAAGAATATCTCTCCTGGTTTCTTGCAAATTCAAGTTTAGTATTTAAAGAAAGAGCATTCTCTTCCCTGAAGTGATCAACTTGAACAGAATGATCAATTACAAGATCCACAGGTACTAGTGGATTAATTGTATCCGTATCACCCCCTAAGGAATTAACCACATCTCTCATGGCGGCTAAATCTGCAACACATGGTACACCTGTAAAGTCTTGCAGAACTACTCTAGCGGGTCTAAAGGGTATCTCAAATTTATCTTTTTTATTAAATATAAATTTCTTTATTAGTTCATCGTCAACAATTCTTTCATCATAATTTCTGACCAAATTCTCCAATAGAATCCTTAAAGAATATGGCATTGACTCTAAATCAAAACCGTACTCTTTTGCCACTTTTGGCAATGAATAAAGTTTAAATTCATTATTTGAAGCTTTAACTTCTTGTAAAAAAATATTGTTTTTCATATTTGCTCTCGCTTAATAATACTTGCTTTTTTAAACATTAAATCTTTTCAAAACAGGGGTGGAGAGTCTCGAACTCCCGACCTACGGTTTTGGAGACCGTCGCTCTACCAACTGAGCTACACCCCTATTTAGTCTCTTTATGAATTAAATGTTTATTACATAATTTACAATACTTTTTGATTTCTAGTTTATCGCGCTGTACCTTCTTATTTTTTCTAATATGGTATCTATTTTTACCATTACATCCTGTACATTCTAGCGCTACTACTACTATATTATCGCCCATATCTAACTTCCCCTGTATATGATATTAAAATCATACAACTAATTAAATTAATTGAAAGCCCAAGAGCGGGGTTGAACCGCCGACCTCATCCTTACCAAGGATGTGCTCTACCACTGAGCTACCTGGGCAAAAAGCGGGAAACGAGACTCGAACTCGCGACCCTCTGCTTGGAAGGCAGATGCTCTAGCCAACTGAGCTACTCCCGCATGCTTTCTTTTGGGGATAGATGGATTCGAACCACCGTACGCTTGCGCGGTCAGATTTACAGTCTGATGCATTTGTCCACTCTGCCATATCCCCATTTATAAGCTGGCGAAGGGATTTGAACCCCCGACCGGCTGATTACAAATCAGCTGCTCTACCCCTGAGCTACACCAGCATAAAATATAAAGCCCTATATTAACATGATAGATTATTTGTTTCAATTTTCTTAAGAGCTACTACTTAGACATTATGGTTGCAGTTATATCTGCTTGAACTACCAGCTTATCATTATTGAAAGCTTTAGCTGATAGCTTAAATATATTGAGCTTGCTTTTTACCAAAATTGTTTCAATTCTCAACTTATCTCCAGGTAAGGTTGGTGCTTTAAATTTAACATTATTTATACCTACCAAAGCAGGAGTCAAACCAAGAAGCTTATCTTCATAAGATTTATATATAAGAACACCTCCAGCTTGTGCCATTGCCTCAACAATAATCACGCCTGGAACTACAGGGTTTCCTGGAAAGTGCCCTTTAAAGAAGAAATCATCCTCACTAAAAGTGACATTAGCAGTGATAGATTTTTCAGGAATCAACTCTACCACCTCATCTACGAAAAGGAAGGGTTCTCTGTGTGGAATATAGTTCTTAATTTCTTCTTTATCAAGAATCATAATTCTATCTATTCATTCTGTCTAAAACTTTTGAAGTTATATCCATTGATTCACTTACGTACATCAAACCAGGAGATGCCTTAGATATTACTATATCGTAACCTAACTGTTCAGCTACAGACTTAACTTCTTTCATCAAAACACTTAAAATGTCTCTTTGAAATTTTCCGTCAGCTATTTTGACCTCAGCTTGGAAATCTTCACTTTTTCGCTGCAGCTCCTTCATTTTGTATGAAAGCTCTTCTGCTTTTTGATCTCTAACTTTTTCGTCTAAAACTAGTTTCTGTTCATTGAACTTGTCCCTCATTGCTCTAACTTGATCTTCAAGCTTTGCAAGAAGTGCTTGCTTTTTTTCAATATTTTTCTTGGCACCTTTAATATAATCTTTACCTAAACTTGACTCCATCAAAACTCTTTGAAAATCTACAACGGCAATTTTAACACTTTCACTATGTGCAATCCCAGACTCCTCATGACCCTCACTAAATGAATTTGGTGAAGATAAAAATAAAACTAGTAAGATAATAAAAAATTTATTCATGTTATTTCTCCATATTCTAAATTATATTAAAAAAGTGATCCGATAGAAAATTGAACCTCATATTTACTCTCACCTGATTTTCTGTTTCCCAAGGGAAAACCAAAATCAAGCTTTAAAGGACCCATGGGTGACAACCATCTAAAGCCAAAACCCACATCTTTCTTCATATTATTAGGATTATAATCTATATTTTTGCTTTCGTCATATGTATTTCCTGCATCAACAAAAAGTATTCCTCTAAGTCCCGTTTCTAAAGCTATAGGAAACAAGTATTCTAGTGTATTGAATACAAACTTATTTCCACCAATTCTAACAAAATTACCTGTAGAAAGTAGTCTTCTAGGAGATACTCGAGAAGCCTTGTAGCCTCTTAGATTCATTGGTCCCCCCATATAATATCTTTCTCCAACAATGATCCTATTTCCAATCTCCCTAAAATCAACAAAAGCTCCTTCAAGTTTATATGCCAAAGTATGATTTCTTTTTATTGAATAGTACTTTTTAAAACTCGAACTGTATTTTGTATAAAATAAATCTGCACCAAAAACTTCATTGGACTCTTCTACATTGAAATTTGTACTAATGCCTCTACTAGGATTAATAAAGTTGTCTCTAGTATCATAAGTGATTCCTATTCCTATAGAACTTATTTCATCAGTACCTTGCTCAAAAACTTCACTAGCAGCAAGTTTCAAATCATCAATTTTTATATTTTCATATCTATAACGTAAATTTACAAAACTCCAGTCACTGATTGCCTTACCAAACCTAAGCCTTCCACCATATGAATTTCGATCAAAGTCCACATATTCAAATTCATTATTAAAGACTTGAAATCCAAAAGTATAAGTTGTGTCTAAGAAGTAAGGGTCACTATAATCTACAGAGAAATTTTTACTTAAACCACCAACTGTGGCCGAAGTGCTTAACTGCTTTCCATACCCAAAAAGGTTAGATTCTTGAATCTGTATTCCAAGCAGTAAATTTTCGGTAGAACTATAGCCACCGGCGATACTAAAGAAGCCAGTAGCTTTTTCGACTACCTCTACTTCTAAATCTAAGTAATTTTCTTTATTCTTGACGGGTACCTCTGAAATCTCGACTGTTTCAAAGAAACCTCGTCGGTTAATTCGTTGCTTAGAAGATTTTATTTTTGTTGCTGAATAGTCATCGTTTTCATTTACTAAAACTTGTCTTCTTATTACTTTATCTCGAGTTCTAGTGTTTCCGGAGATATTTATTAAGTTAACCTTAAATTTCTCACCCTTCTCAATGACAAATTCAATTTTAACTTTATCATTCGATGTATCTTTTATAACATTAGGACTAACATTTGCAAAAGCATAAGATTTGTCACCATAAATTGTATTTAACTTTTCAATATCTTTTGTTAATTTACCAGTACTGAAAAAATCATCTTGCTTTAGCAGTAAAGAATCCTTTAAAGTCATTTCGTCTTCAATCAAATCACCTTTGATGGATATAGATTTTGTTCTATATCTAATTCCCTGATTTACCTTGAAAACTACTCTGTATCCGTCCTTAATTTTATCGTAAGTAACTTTTGGCTTATCTGTCTTTACATCTAAAAAACCCTTGTTTAAAAAGAACTGCTTAACATTCTGCTCATCCATCTCAGTAAGCTCAAGACTCAATCTTCCTCTACCAGTAATTGGCGACCAGACCCATTTAACTTTAGTTTCAATTGACTTTAAAAGTTCCTTTTTAAAAGACTCGTCAACTCCAATCAAATCTATACCTTTTACGTAACCTCTCTTGCCTTCTTTAATAGAAATAATATATTCAATTTTACTATCGCCTATAGGGAAAATTGCATCTTCAACAATAACGTTATTAAAGCCTTTAAAGAAATAAAACTGTTCTACAATCTTTCTTGATATATCCAACTGCCTCCTACTGATAATCTTTCCAATAGAAAGATTCAAAGGCTCAGACAAATCTTTGACAGAAAGTTTATCGTTTCCTTTTATTGTGAAACTTGCTAATATTGGGTTCTCTTCGAGTCTTATTATAAGAACTATTTTCTTATCAATCTCTTTGATGACAGCATCAATTTTATAGAAATAATTAGTCGCATATAAAGCCTTAATATTATCCTTAAGATTCTCTCCACTAAAGGCATCTCCAGGCTTAATAGTGAAAATTTCTTGGATTTTGTCTATTAAGATTATTTTATTTCCATAAAACTCTACTTTATCTAAGGTGGCACCCTCATTTGAAAAGCTTTGCTTAGAATCCGAATCTAATGAATTCACAGCATCACTTTTTGAGGAATTAAGTGGCATCAAAAAGACCAAACAAATTATCATAAGATATAAAGCTTTTTTCATATTTCTATTCACATAAGTTCCCATTTTCAATTCTCAAAATTAAATTAGTCTTATTATAGATTTTATCATCATGAGTAGCGATTATTATAGTTGTTTTATTTTGCTCATTCAAATTACATAATATATCAATCATGTTTAATGCATTTTCTTTATCTAAATTTGATGTTGGCTCATCAGCTACTAATAACGCAGGATTAAGTATTAAAGCTCTCGCTAAAAGAACTCTTTGCTTTTCTCCTGAGGATAAAGAATCTATATCATTTTGAATTATTTTCTCAATTTTAAGCTTCTCTATTAGTTCATAATAATAATCATCATTTAAATTTAAATCAGAAATAATAGTCGGCAAAAGAATATTGTCTTTAATGTTGAGGCTTGGTATTAGGTGTGAGTAAGTTGACATTACACCAATACTATTTCTAAAATTTCTTATTTTACTTACGCTATCAAATATATCTTCAATATTTTCATCATTAAATTTATATGACCCGGATGATTTTGCTGATATTGATAATATGATATTTAATAGAGTGGTTTTTCCCGAGCCAGAAGGTCCAACCACAGAAACAAAATCGCCTGCATTTATATCAACATTTAGACTCTTCAATATTTCTTTATTATCAATTGACTTGCCTAGGTTTCTAATTCTAATCATATCCTTTAATAGTTCCTCCTAATTAAGGATTCTAGATCTTTACCCAACATTAAATACGAGGGAACAAAGGAAGAGAGCAATACAGCAATTAGTGAAAATAAACTAATCAATATAAAGTAGTCACTTGAAAAAAGAATTGGAAATCCTTCAATCTGATAAAATGTGATATCTATAGCAAGACTGTCGACTATACTGGTATTTATTATCAAGTAAATGACAATGCCAGATAGAATACAACCTATGAGCGTTCCCAATAAGCCTAGAAATAATCCAACTAGAGTAAAAACTACAATAAGAGCCTTTTTGGATGCACCAAGAAGGAGCAACGTTCCTATTTCATTTTTCTTCTCGATTATAAAACTAACCATATTAGAATAAATATTTGTTGCTGAAAGTATTATTAAAAACATTAAAAAAATTGAAATTGACAGCCTCTCTAGTTTCATTAAACTGAAAAAGCTACTATTCATAGTTTGCCAATCTAATACCTTAAACCTAAGGCTTGGATAACTAAGGACTATTTGTTTAGATATATCTTTTGACTTGTATGGATCTTCAAGATTTATTTCTATAAAAGTCCCTCTACTTAATCCCAAAAGATTTTTATATTCATTATTCATGTAAATTCTATCAATTTGTCCTGATTTAGAATTGTCAATATCTGAGATATAAAGTTTCACTTTCTTTATATCTGGTTTCTTATTCGAAAAGTCAGGTGCCATAATTTTTATTTTTGAATTCTTTTGTAAACTAAATTTTCTTGCAAAATCTTTGTTTATAATAATTGGATAATGATTCTTTTTGATTTTTCTAATATCTGTAGAGAGGGCTTTAAAACTTTCAAACCCCTTGACTTGTATAAGATTAAAGCTGTTTCTTGCTAAAAGAGCTGCATAGTCTTCAGAAGTCTTTTCTACAAGTTTTATACCTTTAATTTGATTAAAATCTATATTTTCTTCTGTTTGTACTATTATATGAGGAAAACTTCTTAAAATTTTATCTTTAACCTTAACTTCGAATCCCTTCATAACAGAGAGTACTATTATTAATGAGAAAACAGAGACCGCTATTGAAAATATAGATATTCTGGCTGGAACTGAATTATTTCTTTCTTTAAAAAAATTTTTAATATAATTTAAGGTTACAAGTGAAATAAATTTACTCATTTCTCATATGTGGAAAAAGTATTACTTCACGAATAGATGAACTATCAGTCAAAAGCATTACTAGTCTATCAATTCCTAACCCTGCACCAGCAGTCGGGGGCATTCCATAACCTAAAGCATTAATATAATCCTCATCCATATCATTTGCTTCATCATCACCTCTAGATTTTAGCTCTAGTTGTTTATTAAATCTTTCTAATTGATCTTCAGGATCATTAAGTTCGGAGAAAGCATTAGCAATTTCTTTTCCATTAATAAAAAGCTCAAATCTATCAGCAATCATAGGATTATCATTACTTCTTCGTGCTAAAGGTGAAACATCTGTGGGAAAGCCAAAAACAAAAACAGGATCCAACACTCCCTTTAAATATTTATGCTCGAAGATTTCGGTTATAGCTTTTCCTGGAACATTAAAGTGATTGATCTTCATCTTATCTGCATCGGCAAGAATTTTATCTGGGTTACTCAAGACATCGTATCCCATAGACTCTGATAACCACTCAATCATATTAACTCTCTTCCATGGGCCTTTAAAATTAATTTCATTATCTTGATAAATTATTTTTTGATTTTTCGAGAACAAGCTTACACAGCTCAAAATAAGCTCCTCCAACAGATCCATCATTCTGCTATAGTCTGAGTAAGCCTCATATAACTCAATCATAGTAAACTCGGGGTTATGCTGAGTAGATATTCCTTCATTTCTAAAATTTCGCCCTATTTCAAAGACCTTCTCCATCCCACCAACCACAAGTCTTTTTAAATGCAACTCTGGTGCAATCCTTAAAGTAAGGTCCATATCCAAAGTATTATGATGAGTTTTGAATGGTTTAGCAGCAGCACCACCTGCAACTGTGTGAAGAATTGGTGTTTCAACTTCTAAAAAATTCTTGGCAATTAGAAAATTTCTTATCTCAGTTACGATTTTTGAACGAGACAAGAATATTTCTTTAACATTACTGTTTGCAATCAAATCAACATATCTCTGGCGATACCTGGTCTCTACATTTGTAAGTCCATGCCATTTTTCAGGCAGAGTATTTATTGATTTTGTCAAAAGTTCTAGATGTTTAGCCTCTATAGATAATTCTTCTGTCCTAGTAAAGAAACAGTGCCCCTGAATTCCAATGAAGTCTCCAACATCAACATATTTCTTAAAAAAATCCATCTTCTCTTTGCCTACAGAATCGTTAGATATGAAAATCTGAATTCTATTCATATTGTCAATAATTTTAATAAATGCAGATTTACCAAAACTTCTTATAGCCGTAACTCTTCCCGCAATCTTAAAAATTTCATTATCTAGCTCAAATGATTTAGGGTTTGTTCCAGAGTATTTTTGAAGAATATCCTCGACTGAATTCTCTCTATCGTAAGTGTTAGAAAAAGGATCTATTCCCATGTCTCGTAAGGACTTAATTTTTTCTTTTCTTCTTTCTATATATTCATTGTCATTACTCATAAGATATTTCCTTTTCTAATAGTTTCATAAAATAATAGAAACCTAAAGTTACTATTATACTACAAGAAAGAAACATAACTTTAAAACTATAAGTTTCTGCAATTAGTCCATATATTACAGAGAATATCATTCCACCAGAAGTAAAAGAAACACTGCATATAGAAAAGGCTTTTGATTTATTACTTATATCTGTGAATCTTAACGCTAAAGTATAGATTGATGGATACACAAGTGCATGAGAGACTCCAAAAAGAAGGCCTGCAATCATAACTCCTATAAAATTCAAGGATAGGCCTAAAATGCCAATAGAAATTCCATAAAAAATTAAGGCAGGTTTACAAAAAGTAACTTGCCCATATTTGTCGGGTAACCATCCAAAAAATATTCTCATTATCAAAGCAATTGTTGTATAAGATAAAAAGAAAATAGTTATAGGTTTAACATTAATAGATTTAGTAAAAACAGCAGTAAAATTTAAACAAGTTAAAAAGGAACCGCCAACTAAAAACATTATCATACAAACTAATCTTAATTTTTTATTTTTTAAAAGTTCCAAAAAATTTTTTCCCCTACTCGTCTGAGTTAAATTAGAGGGTTCAACTATGATAGCAAAAATAATTATTACAGAAACTAGACTTGCCAAAACTGTAGATATAAAAAAAAATTCATATGACAGCAAATTTATTATTTCAATTGACACAGTAGGAGCTAGTGCATGATTAATGATAGCAAAAATTCCAAAGAAACCTAAAGCCTCGGTTTGATTTCCCTCTAAAGTATTTTCAGCAATTAATGTACCAGCAGAAACAAAGAATAATGAAAAAGCACATCCTTGAAAAAACCTTAAAACTAAATATGAATAATATATAGAATCAAAATACACAAAAAGTAAATTAATTAGTCCTAAAAGTGCCGCTCCTGACATTAAAAGATATTTTTTTTTATATTTATCCCCTAATATGCCAGAGATTGGAGTTACCAATAAGGTACTAATACCAGCCATAGACATTACCAGTCCTATATCAAACTCTGAGCCACCTAGAGAAATTATTCTAATAGGCAAAACTAAAAAGGCATGATATGCATAAAAAAAGAAAAATGCAGAAAGAGTTATCAGTATGATATTTTTAGAAAATTTCAATTTATTTAAATAGAACTATATACTATTTTACCTTTAAGAATTGTTCTAATCACTTTTCCTTTTAATTTGATTCCGTGAAACGGAGTATTCTTACTTTTAGAATACATTGTTTTCTTATCTATAGTTATCTTCCTATTCATGTCAAAGATAACCAAATCTGCGTCTAGACCTTTTTTAAGACTTCCTCGATTGATGTTAATTATTTTAGAAGGCCTTGTTGACATAAGGGAGATTAAATTACTTAAAGAGATTTTTTTGTCGTGGACTAACTTTAAAGATAGTGGCAATGCAGTCTCCAGTCCAGTTATACCAAAAGGTGCATTTTTGAATCCAGCTTTCTTTTCTTTAGCACTATGGGGTGCATGATCTGTTGCTATAATATCGATTGTACCATCTATAAGACCTCTTTTTATAGCACTAACATCCCTTTTGTCTCTCAAGGGAGGGTTCATTTTATAATTTGAATCACAATCTTTTATATCGGTATCAGAAATAGTGAAATGGTGAGGTGTTGCTTCGCATGTAACGTTTACTCCCCTTGATTTAGCTTCTTTAATTATTTCAACTGAGTTATGTGTAGAAACATGACATACATGCAAATGAGCATTAGTATATTCCGCTATAGCTATATCTTTTATGATTCCTAATTCTTCAGAGATATTGGGTATTCCTTTTAATCCATACTTCTTAGAGAAACTTCCTTCGTTTGCAACACCATCTAAAGAAAACGAACAGTCTTCACAATGAGAAATAACAGGAAAAGAATTTTTCTTTGCCAATGTCATAGCATCAAAGAGTAGCTTAGAATTAGAAACTGGAAATCCGTCGTCAGAGATTGCTACACAACCCGCTTTAATATTTTCAATAATTTTTGCCAATTTAAGATTGTTCAGAGACTTGGTAATTGCACCAATAGGAAAGATGTTAACCAAGCCTATCTTTTTTGACTTATCGATAATATATTTTGTAATTTTAGGTTGGTCATTAGCAGGAAATGTATTTGGCATACATGCAATTGATGTAAAACCACCAGCTACAGCAGCTTGAGAGCCTGAAGTAATAGTTTCCTTATGTCTAAAACCCGGATCCCTTAAGTGAACATGAATATCTACCAAACCTGGGGCAACAACAAGGCCTTTAGCATCTACGACTTCATCAAATATTTTCTCATTAATATTTTTTCTATTATGCAAATTAGAGATAATTCCATTTTGAACTTCAATATTCATAACTTTATTAATTTTTTGAGAGGGATCAACTAATAAACCATTTTTTATCAATATCTTCATTTATTTCATAACTCTTTCTAGTAAGATTTGTCTACACCAGACACCGTATCTTATCTGATCAAAATATTTAGCTCTTTTATCTATATCGAATTCAACAGGAATTTCGCTAACTCTTGGAAACGGATGCATTACTATTGAATTCTCAGGGAGAGATTCAAGCTGCTTCAATGTTAATGAATAATCGTGGACACTTCCTCTTTCCTTTTGAACTCTTGTTACATACAGTATGTCTGTTTCTTTTAATACCTCATTTATATCACTAGTCTCATAGCAACTTTTAGGTAAATCTGAAGATAAGCTTAAATCTTTAGGGCTAACTAAATTAAAGTGATTATTCTCAAATCTATTCAATAACTTAACAAGGCTTTTGACTGTCCTTCCATTCTTTAAATCTCCAACCAATGTAACTCTAAGGTTTGAGAGTTTTTTGTTAAAAAAATTATAAATTGTAAACCCGTCTATAATAGTCTGTGTCGGGTGCTCAGAATTACCATCACCGGCGTTAATTATTGGAACAGAGCTAACTTTTGCAGCAGTGTCTGCAGCACCATTATCTGGATGTCTTACAACTATGGCATCACTCATAGCTGACATAGTCATTACAGTGTCCTCAAAAGATTCTCCTTTTGCAACGCTGGAGAACTGAACATTATTAATTGGAATTACGCTACCACCACAAGTACTCATTGCACTATAAAAAGATGAAGAAGTTCGAGTTGAAGGTTCGTAGAACAGGTTGGTAAGAACCTTTCCTTTTAAAGAATTATTACTTTTCCCTTTTCTTTTACTTGCATCTGACCATAAGGAATATAGGAAATCATCAGTTAAGTCGTTAACACTTAAAATATGTATCATATTAATTATTTAATTGTATTAAAAAACCTCCCTAATCTTAGAATATCTTTAACATTTTTAAAATTATTATTCCATGAAAAATGTATTAGAAAAGCTTTCCCTATAATATTTTCTCTTGGAACAAAGCCCCAGAACCTACTGTCCATACTATTGTCCCTATTGTCTCCTAATACAAAATAACTTTCACTAGGTACAACCAAACGATCTATGTTTCCTAACAAATTCCCATTTCCAGAATATATAACTTCTGTTTTACCCTGATTGAAAATGTTTACATATACGTTGTGCTTAACACCGTCTAAGAAATAGTTTTTTGGAATCTTCTTTGAAATTAGATTTCCATTTATATAAATATCATTCAGGTCTATAGAAATAATATCTCCTGGAACGCCTACAACTCTTTTAATATAATAAATACTTGATAATCCAACAAAGCCCCCGTTGGGACAACTTATTGATTTGAGGTCTTTAGGGTATCTAAATACAACTACGTCGCCTCTTTTAATTTCTTTAAAAGAAGGAATTATTTTAGACTTTGAGCAGGGCAGACCTACCCCATAACTTATCCTATCAACTAAAATTTGGTCCCCCACCATCAATGTTGGGTACATTGACTTTGAAGGTATTTTGAAAGGTTGAACAAAGATATACCTAATAAATAAAGCTACTATTAAGGCAAAAAGTAGGGATTTAATTGTTGATAGAGCTTTAGATGAACTTTTGTTTTCTGAATCCATAACTAATTAAGCTATATTCTACTGTTTTTTTCAAATAAGTTAAATTCTGAATTTGAGATCAATAACCTTTCTACACTATAAACATCTGGTATAGAGTCTAAACCTCGAGTTATTTCATATAAATGCTTAGCATTATTGACTAAAATTTCTAAATAGATAGAGGACTTAGAGGAAGATATTTTTTTTGCATTAATTTTTAAAATATTTGATTCATGCTTTGCAATCAAATTGGAAACCTCAGACAATATTCCAGTTTTATCATTGCAATATAACCTTAAACTTGTTGTGGACTTGAGATTATATTTATCGTCCCATCGAGCCTCTACAAGTCTTGTTGAATCAACTTGAAGAATTTGTTTACATGAAATTCTATGGATAGATATTCCCCTACCTAAAGTAATAAAGCCAATAATCTCATCCCCATATATAGGTCCACAACAATTTGCCATTCTGACCATAACATTATTTGCACCACCAACAATAATTGCATTATTGGGGTTAAGATAATTTGTTTCTTTTGATTCTAAATTAGTTTTTACTCCTAGATTAAAGCAATTAAGTATCTCAATAATATTAACTTTAGAGAGGCTGTAATTTATATAAAGATTTTCAAGATTTTTTAAATTCTTTTCCTCTGAAAAAACTTTGAGCTTTTCAATTACTGAGGGGTCCGTAATGTTTAATCCATACTTAGCTAACTTTTTACTCAATATTTCCTTGCCAATTTTTTCAGAATCTTTTGAAATAATATTTTTAATAGAGTTTCTTATTTTAGATTTAGCTTTCGAGGATACGACATATTTCAACCAATCTTTTGAGGGTTCACGATTTTTATTAATAATAATCTCAATAGCATCTCCACTTTTTAATTTGTATGAAAATGGAACGATGGCTCCATTCACTCGTGCTCCAGAGCACTTATTTCCTAAGTCAGTATGGATAGCATATGCAAAATCAATTACACAGGAATCAATTGGTAACTCTTTTAACTCACCTTTGGGAGTAAAAACGTAAACAAAATCCGTAATCAATTCGTCTTTAATTGCATCAATAAATTCTCTTGGGTCGCTTAAGGTCTGAGTCTCAAAAATATTCTTCACACTCTCTGGTAGATCAATTAACTTCTTTCTTTCTTTAGAGTCAATCTTGTATTTCCAATGCGCCGCAACGCCATATTCTGCAATCTCATGCATTTCTTCAGTTCTTATCTGAACCTCAACTTTATCCCCAAAGGGTCCTATAACTACAGTATGTAGAGATTGATAACCATTGCTCTTTGGTAAGGCGATGTAATCTTTAAATCTTCCTGGTATAGGTTTCCATGTTGAGTGAACGGCTCCTAACGCTGCATAACAAGAAGCTATATCCTTAGAGATAATTCTAAAAGCTTTAATATCAAGAACTTTGTCAGGGTCTAAATTCTTCTTAATCATCTTCTTGTAAATACTATAAAAATTCTTAAATCTTGTATTTACTAATGCATCCAAATTGAACTTATTCAACTCTGTCTGAAGTAAGCTTTTAATTTCTGATGAATACTTCTCCCATTCGTCCTTTTTAGAATTAAACATTTTTGAAATTTCATCATACTCATTAGGCTTTAACACTTCGAAACATCTATCTTCAAGTTCTGTTCTAATCCAATAAATTCCCAATCTGTCAGCTAATGGTGCATACAAATCAACAGTTTCTTTGGCGAAAATTTTTCTTCTTTCTTCAGGAAGATACGAGATAGTTCTTATGTTGTGAAGTCTATCAGCCAATTTAACTAAAATTACTCTAATATCTTTTCCGGTTGCTAAAATTAGCTTTCTAAAATCCTCAGCCTGTTTTTCAAAAGTTGAGCTAATCTTTAGCTTGCTAATCTTGGTTACGCCATCAACTAAAGTGCATATTTCCTCACCAAATATTTTGGTTATATCTGCTTTTGTAGCAAGTGTATCCTCGATTGTATCATGCAAAAGACCAGTAATGATAGACTCTTTATCGAGCTTAATATCCGCAAGAATTGAAGTTACTTCCATAGGATGTATAAGATAAGGTTCGCCAGAATATCTTTTTTGTCCTGCATGGACCTTTGCGGAATAAGCATAGGCTTTTGTCACTTCTGCAATATCTTCAGATGTTAAATAAGGATTAACTTTTTCTAAAATATCATTAAATCTAATCATTTACATACTCGATAATATTTTCTCAATCTCATTATAACAGTCATTAAAATCATCATTAACTATTAGATGATCAAAGTGAATTGATTTCATTATTTCGTTCTTTGCCTCTATGATCCTGTTCTCGATTTGTACAATTTCCATATCTCCTCTATCTGTCAATCTATCTTTTAAAGCTTCAATAGAAGGTGGTCGAATAAAAAAGGATATAGAATCAAAGTGATTAGTATTAATAATGTTATAAGCACCTTTAACATCTATATCAAGAAGGATACTATGTCCGAATTTTAAAGAATCTTCAATTGCCTTCAAGGGTGTCCCATAATAGTTTCCGTGAACCTCCTCATACTCAAGAAAAGCATTTTTTTTAATTAAATCTTCAAATTCCGTCTTAGAAATAAATATATAATGATCGTTATTTGACTCACTAGGTCTTTTATCTCTGGTTGTATAGGAAATAGAGAAGTCTAAATTTTTAGAACTTGCAAGTAATTTAGTAGTTATAGAAGATTTACCAACGCCTGAGGGTCCAGAAATAATAATTAGATAATTCCCTTTAATTAACATTATAAGGTTATTCTAATGTAAAAAATAAAATAATGGAATTATAGATTGCCTGCTCTTGAAGTACCTTCACATGCAGGACAACTAAAGCTATTGCCAGTACAAGTAGAAAGCCTCTTTTCAAGAAGGTCCAATATTAAGTCATCTATACCCAATGGTTTCGCAACATGATAATTTGTTCCAGGGTATTTCTTTGAAGCCTCAAGGGCTAAAGAAGGGATATCTTGCTGCCAATGTCTTCCAGGTCCTAAGAAGAAAGGGCATATTACAATAAAATCAGCACCTTTTTCGACACAATTGCCATAAGCTGTTTCGATTGAAGGCTCAGCAAGCTCCATATGTGCGGGTTCGATAATATTGTATTTTGTTGAAAACCTCTCATGGAAAAGAGTAGCAACGTCTAGTAACATTTGATTGCTTTCATTTTTTTTTGATCCATGATCAACGATTACAATGCCTTTATTCATATCGAGATTATAACTGAAAATTATAAGATTGCCGAAGGCGGGACTCGAACCCGCACATCCGAAGACACCACCCCCTCAAGATGGCGCGTCTACCAATTCCGCCACTTCGGCATTGAAAATTAGGCTCCAAACTTACTAAGCATTTCAGCATGAGCAAGAATAAAATTCATTAAATTTTTACCTTCGAACAAGCCAAGCATTCCCTTCATACATTCTTTCTCTGTAAATCTCTTAGATGTGCCATGAAAACTATTTTTAGAATTTATAATTACAGGGACTGGGTGCCAACTATGGCCTTTCATTTTAGATGGAGTTGAATGGTCACCAGTAATACAAACTACATCAAACTTTAACTTTAAAACTTTTTCTAATTCATTATCGAATCTTTCAATTACTTTTATTTTCTCTTTATAATTTCCATCTTCCCCAAAGCTGTCAGTTTTCTTAATATGGAAATAGAAGAAATCATAGTTATTAAACTCTTTTTTTAGAGTTTTTATTTGAGACTGGAGAGTTGACTCTTTAACTTCAAGTGGAGTCATTCCAACAAGCTTAGAAATACCTTTATACATTGGATAAGTCACTATTGACGCTGCCTTCAATCCATAGAGCGATTCAATCGTGGGAATTTTTGGGTAAACAGAGAATCCTCTTAATAGAGCATAGTTTGCTTTTTTTTCATTCTTAAGAGCTATTCTTATCAATGATATTAACTTTGTAATTATCTTAGACACCTTATAAGATTTATTGTTAATACTTTGAGGTGCTAAGGGGGGTACTCCAACTTCCTCAGGATCTGTATCAACAATCATAGTTTCTGAACTTTCAAGCTTTTTCTTAAACTTTAACTTACAAACAAATCTATGTTCAAGACCTGAAACAAATTCTACGCCAACCCCATCAACCTTTTTAATTTTTGATTGTAATATTTTAATTATCCTCTGATTAGTCTCTGTTGTAATTCTTCCAGCTCGTCTATCTGTAACAATTATTTTAGCCCCATCTTCTTTAATAGTTGAAAAATTACCTCTTATAAGAAGGTCATTGTCTGTGACGGCAACATCTAACCCTAATGCTTCAAGCACTCCTCTGCCAATATCATAGCTCAGAGGATCATATCCAAATAAAGATAAGTGAGCTGCTCCACTTCCTGGGGTAAGGCCACTTAAAATTGGAATATGAGCTCCAGTTTCTGATTTTTTAACTAACTTATCCAAATATGGGGTCTTGGCAGCTTCAAGTTCCGTCAACTTAGGATAAGGAATTCCACCAACTCCATCTAAAACAAAGAGAATAATTTTTGACTTCTTATTTTTAGTTAAGCTACTTCTCAGCTCATGCATAATTAAACCTGAATCTATAAATTTACTACTAAACCATCATAACCTGGTTCTATTCCTTTTGGAAGATATCTAAGTAGCTCGGTATATTTTAAATCTGATCCCATATGTGTAAGTATCGTTCTCTTGGAACCTACTTTTTTTGCAATTAATATAGCTTCATCAACCGATAAATGAGCGTCATGTTTTGAGTATCTTAATGCATCAATTATTAAAAGGTCCAGGTTTTCAATTTTGGCCAATGTCTCATCAGAAGCAAAGCTACAGTCTGTAATATAAGCAAAGTTATTAATTCTATAGCCCAAAATATCCCAATCTTTATGTTTAACAGGTAGGGGAATTATCTCCACACCTTGTTCAACAAATGAAGTGCTAACTTCTCTTAGATCAAGCCTAGGCCTACCTGAAATATTTTTTTTATTAAAAATATAAGAAAAATTTTTCTTTATGTCCTCTATAGTGAAATCATTAGCGAAGCAACTAATTTTATCTTTTTTTATGTAACTGAAGATTCTCAGGTCATCAATTCCATGGGTATGGTCAGCATGGGAATGAGTATATAAAACAAAATCAATATTCCTTACATTATTTGCTAGTGCCTGCTGCCTAAAGTCTGGAGTTGTATCTATTAATATATTCACATCGTCGACAGTTATAAATAGAGAGCTACGTGTTCTCCAATCTTTTTCATCAATACCTGCAGTATCTCTTCCTAAGACTGGGGATCCTACCGAGGAACCACAACCCAACATCAATACTCTCATTTAAAAAATATATCATCACTCATTAGTAATTCAAAAAGCCTTAGATATATTGTATTCTTATAATAAATGAATTCTAATGTTAAAAAAAAGAGAATTGATGATTTAGTAAAGTTAATTAATTATCACAATAAACGCTACTACCTTGAAGATAAGCCTGAAATTAGTGATGAAGAATTTGATTTAATCTTAAAAGAACTGTTGGCACTAGAAGAGGAAAATCCAACTCTAATGGATCCAAGCTCTCCTTCACAGAAAGTAGGAGGTTTTATTTCAAAAAACTTTAAAAAATTTCAACACTTAGAGAAGATGTATAGTCTTGAAAATATATCAAACAAAGAAGAGCTTAAAAAATTTATTATTAAAGTTGAAAAGACCTTCCCAAATCCTTCATTTATTTTAGAACCAAAATTTGATGGATCATCTGTTTCCATAACATATAAAAAAGGTATTTATATCTCTGCCGCAACTAGAGGCGATGGTTCAACTGGAGAAGATATCACAGAAAACATTAAAACAATAAAGAATGTTCCTTTAAAACTTTTAGATGATAATCCACCTGACCTAATTGAAATAAGAGGTGAAGTAATATTTCCGATAAGAGAATTTACTTATTTAAATAAGAGATTAGAAAAAACTAATCAAGCCTTTTCTAATCCTCGCAATGCAGCAGCCGGATCACTTAGACAGCTAGATACTAAAATAACTGCAGACAGGCCACTAGTTTTTATCCCATGGGGGTTAGGTAAATCAATTAATCTTAATATTCTAACAGAGCTTCAACTTATATTGAAATTCAAAGAATGGGGTTTTTCATTACTTGGTGAATTTTTAGAAGCTGAAAATTTAGATTTTATTCAAGACCACTTTGAAGATGTTTTAAAAGATAGAGATAAATTAGACTACGAAATTGATGGATTAGTAATTAAGCTAAATCATTTTAAAGATCAAAAAATATTAGGTTTTACTTCTAAGTATCCTAAATGGGCAGCAGCAATTAAATTCCCCTCAATGGTTGCAAGAACTAATATTCAGCAGGTTACTTATCAAATCGGTCGTACTGGAATGATTACTCCAGTTGCCGAATTGCAAGAAGTAGCACTGGGGGGTGTTAAAGTTAAAAGAGCTTCGCTTCATAATTTTGATCAAATAAAATTACTTAATTTGAATGTTAAAGACGAAGTTTTAATAGAGAGAGCAGGCGATGTAATACCCAAAGTTTTAAAAGTATATAAAAAAATTAACTCCAACAAGTTTAAACCTCCACTAAATTGTCCGTCATGTAAATCATTACTATCCAAGGAAGGTTCTTATCTTTTTTGTAAAGAAAAAAGTTGCATTGAAGTATTAAAAGGAAAGATTGCTTACCTTGCGTCTAAAAAGTGTTTTAATATAATTGGTCTTGGAGAAAACATCGTAGACAATCTAGTTTCAAATAATATTATTAAGAATATTTCTGATGTCTTTCGTTTAGAAAAAGAACAACTTTTGGAACTTGAAGGTTTTGGTAATACACTTGCTGAAAATATAATACTAGAGATTAACAATAAGAAGTCTATTACTCTTAGTAAATTTATAAGCTCTCTAGGCATAAGAAATGTAGGAGAAAATGTCTCAAATCTTTTAGCAAAAAACTTTGCGACGATTGACAGAATATCATCTCTGAAGGAATATCAAATAGAGTCTATAGATGGAATTGGCCCTGAAATTACAAAGAGTATCATAGAATTTTTTGCAGATAATAAGAATAAAGAAGAAATTAAAGTGATGTTAGAAAGTGGTATTAAAATCTCTAGGGATTTCCTGATTGAGGGAGATAAATTTCTGGGAAAATCAATCTGTATAACTGGAAAACTGGAGAATTATTCCAGAGAGGAATTAATTAAAATAATAGTTAAACAGCAAGGAAAGGTCGTCAACTCTATAAGTAAGAATACTGATATTTTAATTAGTGGTGAAAAATCTGGGTCAAAATTAGAAAAAGCTAAATTGTTAAACATAACAATTATGAACGTAAATGAGTTTTTAAATTTGTAAAAATAAAATCAAACCTAAGACAACTCTATAGATTGCGAATATAGTAAATCCACTAATGCTAGAAAATTTATAAAATAGCCTTAGAGTGAGATAAGAACTTAAAAAAGAAAATATTAGTGAAACTACTATATCAATCCAAATATCATTAATAATGACTTTATCAATATCCACCTTGAAAATTGCAAAGGAGAACGCTCCGACAATAACAGGTATTGAGAGAAAAACTGAATATAATATTGAACTCTCTCTGTCTATGCTTAATATTCTTGAAGATATTATTGTAGATGCTGATCGACTCACGCCAGGAATCAAAGAAATACATTGCGAAAAACCAATTATTAAAGAATCTTTGTAGGAAATATTTTTCAAAGATTTGCTAGTGTCAGAAAGTCTATCTGAAAAGAAAAGAGCTAAACCAAAAAAAACTGTTGTGAAAATTATCAACATATCAATCTGTCCGGAATTCTCTATCAAATCATATACAAGAAAACCAACTATAAAGATTGGAATAGTAGAGATAACAATTGATTTTATAAAATTTCGATTTTTTAAAATTATCAGTTTAGACTTTGTATCGATAACTAAAAAACAGATCAGTGCCAAGGCTGAACCCATATGCATCGAAGCAATTAGCAGTAAACTTAGAGATTCACTAGAAAAAAATTTACTATAAATTATTAGATGTAGAGAAGAGCTTACTGGAATGAACTCGGTTATACCCTGAATAATTGACGAAATAAAAAGGTCAATCAACTTAAGAACCTGCTAAGTAAAATTGCTGTTGCTACATTGACATTAAGTGAATTAGTTAGCCCCTTCCTTTTTATTCGAACTAGTATGTCACAATTCTTACTAATTAAAGTACTAAGCCCTTTGTCTTCAGAACCCATTACTATAGCAATTTTTTCGTCGATAAATTTATCATATTTTGCATCTTTATAGTCATCACCATCAAGATGCGCTCCAAGTATCCAATAGTCTTTACTCTTAAGTTCTTTAATAACATTTCCAAGATTAGATACTTGATAAAAATTTACCGAGAAAATTGCACCAGCGGATGATTTCACAGAGCCGGGTGATACAGAGGCAGTCCTATCACTTGGAATAATAATAGTAGATACTCCAAAGAAAACGGATGTTCTTGCAATTGCCCCTATATTCTGTGGATCTTGTATGTGGTCCAATATAATTATTTTCCCTAAATCATTGATATTTTGCTTTAATTCACTTAACCCCATAATAGAATTAACTTTAATTTCTGCAGCAATCGATTGATGATTGTTAGTATTGGATAAGTTCTCAAATTGTCTATCTGAGATATATTCAATACTTATATGTTTTACTTTGGCAAGCTGTTTATCAGAAAATTTATTAATGGTTTTTTTAGATACATACAACTTGACTATCTTTTCTGAATATAGGTTTATACAATCGAGAACGGGATTGACTCCATATATAATCATTCAGCTTTGAGTCTCCCTTGGCTCTTTAAATTCATATTATTTGGGTTAATAAAATTGGTATAAACACTTAGGACTTTTTGATTAAAATATTTCTTATCCCAAAGTTCATTAGAATCAAAAGGTACCCCTTGAATATATGAGCCAAAATGCAAATGATCTCCAAAAGCTAAACCTGTCTGTCCTGTTTTCCCAATAACAACTTTACTGGTAACCATATCGCCAACATCAACTGATATTTCACTTAAGTGGCTATATAAGGAATAAAAACCTAACCCGTGATCAATAATTATAGTTTTTCCATAGATTCCTAGACCATTATTACTCAAAAAGGTAACAATGCCCTCTGAAGATGCATAAACTTTAGCATTCTCAATAGATGACAAATCATATCCCCAATGATAAGTAGTCATCAATGAACTTTCCATATCATTAAAGAAATAGTCCCTTTCATCACTATATCTTGAAAAAACTTTTGAATTTCTTAATTGGACAAATTTGCCCAAAGTAATAAGATTGTTTGTTATTTTTCTAGTTTCAGAAGCTATCTTTAAATTGTTTTTTTTTCGTAATTTTAAATTTAATTCCAAAAAATTATCAACAGTAACAGATTTTATACTTGTATTAAAAATTTCATTATATTTATTCTTTACGAAGTCTGAATCAACGGCAATATCAGAAGTTTTCCATTTTTTATTTCTAAGTGTCTTTATTTTTTTTGAAAGAACTAACGAGTTTCCAGAAAGATCTTCAGCAATAATTTTAATTTTTCCATTTTCACAAGGCTTATTTCCACAAGTGAAAAAAACTAAATTCGAGATACTGTTCTCGTTTACTTTAGATATGGGATAAAATTTATTATCTATTTCTGTTTCAACATATGAACTTAATGTATCACTACTAGTTTCGTACGTTACATAGCCTATTCCACCAAGATACACATATGAATCTGTTCTTACTGACCTTATACTAGGTGGTTCAAAGTCTATGCTAATTTTAATTTTTTTATTTATATCAGAATCAAAAAACTTATTACTATAGTTAATCGTATAGTAGAGATATAAAGATTTTAATTTATTTTTTTTTATGAATTTAACTACTTCATCTTCTTGGTTTAAGGGAATAGAAATAAATTTTTCTTCGAAAACTTCATTTAAACTACTCTCCTCATAGATTGGATAAATTGAGTCCTCTTTAGTCCCTAAGGAAACCCTGATCAACGATATTTTAGTATTATCTGAATTAATTTTAGCTTTTAAACCTGAATAAGAAATTGTATTTTTTGATAATAATTCAAAGCTAGGATTATGAGCAAATATTACATATAAAGCATGTATCACATACAGAGAGAATAATATTAATATTACAGCTGTTAATTTAAATTTTTTTTTCTTTTCAAACACATTAATATCCTAAATACATAGTAACTAAATAAAAAAATGGCAAGATTAATATTAAGCTATCAATCCTATCTAAGACTCCTCCATGACCAGGCAATAAATCTCCGGTATCTTTTACCCCAGATTTTCTTTTTATTAGAGACTCCACTAAGTCCCCAATAATTCCTAAGAACGAAATAATCATACCAATGAACATTGATTCGAACAATGTAGTCATAAGATTGAGATAATCAAAAAGATATATGGTAATCAAAACCGAGGATATGATTCCTGCAATTGAACCTTCATAGGTCTTGTTTGGACTAACCTTAGGAAATGCTTTAGTGACACCAAAAAATTTGCCTACAATATATGCTGATATGTCATTAACGGAAGAAATAATAAGAACACAAGATAATAAAACTAATCCATTATCAAGGTTCCTAATTAGTATGGAAAAACTGATACCAAAGCCTATATAAAAAATAATAAACACATAAGAGTTCCAAAAACTCTCGATTTGAGTTCTATTGAAGAAAATTCTGATTAGCCAGATGGTAAAAATTAATGCAGATAAATAAAGGAATAACTGAGAATTAACGAAAGCTGAAATACATAAAGTTAATAGAGTCAAATAAGAAGCTATAGACATTCTTTTAGAACGAGATTTCAATATCTTCTCATGTTCCCAAAAAGCTAATGAAGTTACTATTACAATAAATCCAGTAAATACTATTCCTCCCATAAAGACTGAATAAATAACTATTGGCAGAAGGACTAAGCATGTTAAGAATCTCTTTAGAAGGTTGCTCATTTAATCTAATTAATAATACATTATGAATATAATTTCAATTTTTTTTAAAAGAATTCAATTTACTAAATAAAATATTTAGATAAAATTTAAATTTAGAAATAACACTCAAAACAGGGAGGCTATACATGATACCAAAATATGCTTTCTTCACTAAAGGTAAAGGTGAAAGTAAAGAGAAGTTAACAAGCTTTGAAATGGCTCTTAGAAATGCTCAAATAGCAGAATTCAATTTAGTTAAAGTTTCTAGTATTATGCCCCCATACTGCAAAATAGTTTCAAGAACGAAAGGTCTTAAGATGCTTTCTGCAGGACAAATTGTATACGTAGTTTTAAGTGACGCTTCGACATGCGAGCCAAAAAGAAGGATTACCTCATCGGTTGGAATCGCAATGCCTGAAGACAGAAGTAAGCACGGCTATCTATCTGAGCATCATAGTTATGGCGAAAGCAAAAAAAAATCTGGTGAATATGCTGAAGACTTAGCTGCTTATATGCTTGCAACTACTCTTGGTGCACCTTTTGATTCTAACAAAAACTATAATGAACAAAAAGAAATTTGGAAGATCAGTGGAAATACGGTAAGAACACAAGCAATAACTAGTATCGCTAATGGGCCTGAAGATAGCAGCTGGGTCACAGTCGTAACAGGAATAGTATTCATTATTTAATCATTTTGTCAGCTAAAATTAGTGCTTCATCCTCTATCTTTTTCCCACTCATCATCCTTGCTATCTCCTTTACTCGCTCTTGTTTTGTAAGACTTCGTACCGCTATATTCGTTACACCTTTATTTAATTTCTTAGAAATTAGCAAGTGAGTGTCTGCAAAGGATGCAACCTGTGGCAAATGGCTAATACATAGTACTTGAGAAGATTTAGATAATTTTGCAATTTTTTCTCCCAATTTCTCGGCAACAGCTCCACCAAGACCAACATCTGGTTCATCAAATAAAACAATTTTACTTTCAAAAACTTTAGAAATTTCCAGGGAGATTACCAACATTATCCTGGATAGTTCACCACCTGAGGCTACAGACTTTAATGGCTCGGGAGGAAAATCTGGGTTTGCTGAAAAAAGAAACTCAATATCATCTATACCATTAGTACAAATCTCTATCTCACGAAAACTCACAATCCAATTTGAACTTGGTATTCCCAAATCAATGAGTCCATTCTTGATTAATTTACTCAGAATAAGAGAGCCCTTTTTACGTTTTTTTGAGATGGTCCGAGCTTCTTTTAAGCAAATATCCTTTAAAAGACTATTTTCTTTCTGAATTTTTAAAATCATATTATCAATATTAGGTTCACGTGAGAACATATCGCTTATATAATCTCTTTTTTTTATTAGCTCGTCTGTAGTGAGCTTATACTTTCTCCTTAGATCTTTTAATAAGAATAATTGGTCTTGTTTATTGCTAAATAATTCATCTTCGGAAGCTTCATTAGTTAGCATAGAAACCTGATAAGACAATTCACTTATATTGGAGGACAACTCCTCAACAATCTTATTTATGTTTTCATCAATAACACTTGATCTGGCAATTCGGGTTTGAATCTCATTAATTGAGTTTGTACCATCATTGTCAATAAAGGAAATTAATTCTGAGATGGCCTCTTTGTTCTCATTAATCGTTTTTTGATTTTTAACTTCTTCTATAAATTTTAGTTCCTGGTCAACATTTTTAATATTTATTTTCTTGAGCTCATTTAGTTGAAAACTTAAAAACTCCCTCTTTTCATCGATTTCCTTTTTTTCACTTACTATCTTATTGAGTTGCTTAGATGACTCAAGATATTTAATGTGATTTGACTTGTAAGATAATAACAAATCTTCGATATTAACAAACTTGTCCAAAACATAAAGCTGATAACTCTTATCTACAAGGAAAGATTGGGCCCCTTGTACAAAAAAAGAAAAATAATTTGCAAATATTTCAATCACTATATCTGCTTTGACTTTGACATTGTTAATATAATATTTGGTTATTTTATTTGAACTAATTTTCCTTGTAATCTTTAATAAAGCGTTGCTTTCAATCTTAAAATTGTTTTCTAGAAGAATCTTTTTAATATTTTTACTTTTTAATCTAATAACAACAGATATTACAGTCTCATCATCTTTATTTTTAATTAGTTCATGAGGAAATTTCTTAGCAGGAAAAAAGACTAGAGTACTAAGCATCAAAGACTTTCCAGCTCCAGTCTCTCCTGTCGCTATATTTAATCCATGACTGAAATTAACTTCAATACATCCGAGGATAGATAAATTTGCAACTTCTAGCTTCTCAAGCATTTTGCTTAATTTGCCCTTCTCCTAAAATAACAAACTTCTTAGTTGTTAGCTCATTAAGTCCCATCGGGCCAAAGGCATGTAACTTTGTAGTACTTATTCCAATTTCAGCTCCTAAGCCTAATTCGTTTCCATCATTAAATCTTGTCGAAGCATTGTGCATAATAGCTGATGAGTTTACGGAATTAATAAAGTACTCGGCACTTTTGTTATCATCCGTAACTATTGATTCAGTATGAAGAGACCCATATTTCTCTATATGGTTTATAGCTTCATCGATATTACTGACAATCTTAATATTCATTTCTAAATCTAGATATTCCTTATGCCAGTCGTCCTCTGCTACTTCAATTATGTTTTTATTGTCAACTATTTCTTTAATTTTATTATTCGTATGAACTTTTACTTTATAGGATTCAAGAATTTTAAATAGGTCTGGCAAAATTTTTGAGGCTACCTTTTGATGAATCAAAAGAGTTTCCATTGAATTGCACACCCCAGGTCTTTGAACCTTTGAATTAACTGCTATTTCAATACCTTTCTGCATATCTGCGAACTCGTCTATATATACATGACAAACTCCTTTGTAATGTTTTATAACAGGTATTCTTGAGAAATTAGATATAAATCTTATGAGACTTTCTCCACCTCTAGGTATTACTAAGTCTATATAATCATCCAAAGTAAGAATAAATTTCAAAGCTTCTCTATCAGTAAGAGGTATCATGTTAATTGAATTGGAATCAAATCCAGTCTCACTCAAAGCATCCTTAATAATCTTAATAATGCAAAGGTTGGTGTTAAAGCATTCTGAGCCACCCCTGAGAATTGTTGCATTTCCTGATTTTAGACACAAAACTGCAGCATCGGAAGTAACATTTGGTCTAGACTCATAAATTATAGATATAACACCTAATGGAATCGATTGCTTATATACCCTTAATCCGTTTGGTCTTTCAGTAAGAACCTCTCTCTTTCCTACAGGGTCGTCTAGCAAAATAACATCTTCAATGTTTTGCTTCATCTGATTGATTTTCTTTTCATCTAAAGTCATTCTTTCAATAAAAGCACTATTTAGATTTTTCTTTTCGATTGACGATAAATCGACTTTGTTGGCCTCAAGTATCTTGCTACTAGAATGTTCAATACCAGATATAATTTTTTTTAAAATATTATTTTTTTCTTCAGTTGAAGCTTTGGCTATTTGATAGGAAGCCAGCCTTGTGGATTTGGTTAAATCTTCAATTTGTCTCTTAATTTTATCATCCATAATTTATTGACCTTTTTTCTATAATAAATCAACCTATTTACAAGGTCAAAGTTTCTTGAGTATATTAAAGATGCGTAACCAAGTCCAATCAAAGGAGAAGCAAAATGGAAGAAACACTATCTATAATAAAACCTGACGGAGTTAATAAAAAGATAATAGGAACTATTTTAAAAAAGTTCGAAGACAATGGTTTGGAAATTATACATATTAGGCGATTAACATTAACTACAGAACAAGCTGGCGAATTTTACTCAATCCATAAAGAGCGTCCTTTTTATAAGGAATTAGTAAGTTTTATGACCTCTGGTCCCTGCGTGCCTTTTGTAATAAGAGGAGAAAATGCAATATTAAAGGTTAGAGAGATAATGGGTGCTACTGACCCAGCCGAAGCAGCGAAAGGAACTATCAGGGCAGATTACGCAGACTCAATTGATAAAAACATAATTCATGGTTCAGATTCTAAGGAATCTGCAAAAGTAGAAATTCCTTTTTTCTTTGGTTAGGAAAGGAAAAATTTTAATTCATCAAGAAAAAATCTACCTAATTCGTTAGTTAGTCTATTTCTTTCTATTTTATCTAATATTTTCAAGTTCCCTACTTTTATACTTGCGTCACCACATGGATTAATCAGCTCAAATTTATTTAAGTCACATTTGATATTTAATGAGATTCCATGCAAAGTGACTCCTTTCTTAACTGCAACTCCAAAGAAAGATATTTTATTACCATCAACCCATAGACCAGGTCCCTTTTTACTCCTACATGCAGAGATATCTTTTGATTGTAAGAATTTAATTAGAAAACTATGCATCAAATCAACGAAGTCATGTAGAGAAACTCCCAATTTTTTTATATTAAGAACTGGATAAAATACTTGCTGCCCAGGACCGTGAAAAGTTATATCACCTCCCCGTGAAGAGCGGATGAAAGGTATGTTCTCATATTCTTTATTCTTGGTAAATCTCCCAACAGTATAAACATCCTTATATTCAAGAAAAAGTAAGCAGCCTGGAGAGTCTTTAGTTAGAACATCCAGGTGAATAAGGTTTTGGATTATATTAAAGTCTTCATAATTTTGAGGTATATCGAAATTCTTAGTTAAGATTTTATTTATCACTATCGGTTATTATAACTATAATAATGAATAGTATGAATATCAGTATAGAAAAATTTATAGAGCATAAAGACGGTATTACCCTTAAAGTAGTTGATTCCACTAGTTATTCTCTACTAGCGGTAAAAGAGTCTCTAAACTCAAAATCAGATGATGCTCTAGATAACATAATGTTCTTCGACTTTAATAAGAACAAAGATGTCCAAAGTTTAATTAGTACATTCAATACCTACCCCTACTCTTCAGAATTTAGGTATGTAATTGTAAGTGGAATCAAAGAAAAAGATTCTGAGATAATAAAGCAAATACAAGACTATCTGTTGAATCCAATGAAAACTACAAAGCATATTTTTATCGTTGAAAATAAAAAAATAAATATTAAATGTCAGTTTGAAGGTTCAGATGATGATTCAGAAAAGGGAACGATAAATTTTATAAAAAATCAACTAAAATCCAGGAATATAGATTTGAGAGAAAAGAATATCAGAGAGTTGGCTGTTAAATCTAAGAATAAATTATCAATCATCTCTTTTATTGAAAAGATTCAAACCCTCAATAATGCTAATTCCCTTAATCAGAACTTAGTTGAGGATTTATTAAAAGACCAGAAAAGTGACTCTTATAAGGAGGCCTACGATTTAATGAATTATATCAATAATAAGAATCTAAAAGCATGTTTGCTAGAGATACAAAAAACTAATTTCAAAGAAAACATATTTCTTGAAATATCCAGGATAACTTGGAGATTTAGAACTTATTTAAAAATTAAGAGCTTGAAAGATGCATCATTTTCTAACGAAGAAATAATGAAGATGACAAAAGTGTCCAAGTATCAATATAAGTATTTTGATCAAGAGACTAGTCGTAAAAAAACAAATGAGATTCTACAAGCATTGCAAGCACTAAGGGAAGTTGATGTCTTAATAAAAACTACAAATCTGAGCTATGACAATATATTACTGAATTTATTTAAAAAACTCTGTAAAAATTAGGAAAGCTTTGAAATTCTTGAAATATTTCTGGAAGCTTTTCTTTTGTGAATAATTCCTTTGGATGCGGCTTTATGGAAAGCTGAAACAACACCACGTAATAACTCATCTTTATTATCGGATTCTTCAGCCAGCGAAACCTTATAAGCTTTAAGCTTGGTTCTGATACTAGAAAGGGCAGACTTATTTCTCAGTCTTCTTTTGACATCTTGCCTAACTCTCTTCTTTGCTGACTTACTTTTGTTTGCCATAATTTATTCCTTTATTCTCCTAGTTTTATCATTATTGTCAAACTTTTATTTAAATTATCCAAAAATAAAGTATTATTAGAAAATGAAATTCTTTCTAGATAGCGCTAATTTAAGCGAAATTAAAGAAGCATCAGAATTAGGACTCCTCGATGGAGTTACTACGAATCCTTCTTTAGTAGCAAAGGAAAATAAACAAAAGGACTTTAAAACAACCATCAAAGAAATATGTAAGATTGTAAAAGGTCCTGTTAGTGCAGAAGTAATTTCTACGGATTTTAAATCTATGAAAAAGGAAGCTCTAGAGCTTTCAAAGATAGATAAGAATGTTGTTATAAAACTTCCTATGACTATTGATGGAATAAAAACAACCAAGTTTCTTTCAAAAAAGAAAATTGCTGTCAATGTAACCCTCATTTTTAGTGCTCCGCAAGCTTTGATTGCTGCAAAAGCAGGGGCTGCTTATGTAAGTCCTTTTGTAGGAAGACTTGACGACATATCCTCAAATGGAATGAATCTAATTACAGAGATTTCTGATATTTTCTTAAATTATGGTTTTGCTACTGAAATCCTTGTGGCAAGTATTAGAAACCCTATTCATATCGTTGAATCTGCTAGGATGGGAGCCGATGTAGCCACGTTACCCTTCAAGGTTCTTCTTCAACTCTTTAAACATCCATTAACAGATATTGGTTTAGAAAATTTCTTAAAAGATTGGAATAAGAAATAAAACTAGTTCTTACCTGCGATTAAATATTCAACATTTCCCTTTGTACCTTTAATTGGAGATTCAATTGGGCCACTTATATTCTCATAAAAACTATTAACAAAAGTATGAACCCTTTCTATGGCTTGATCACGATAAGATTGGTTCCTTACAATCCCGTTCTTACCTATCTTTTCTGGAGTTAGTTCAAATTGAGGTTTAATTAAACCTAAAAAAGTGTTTGTTTTACTGCTAAATTCTTTAAAAAAATCTTCAAACTTTGTAATAGAGATAAAAGAAACGTCCATAACTATAATATCAATTTCATCATTAATTAAATCTTTTTTAATGTACCTTGCATTCAATTTTTCAAAATTTATTACTTTAGTATTATTTCTAAGTTTGTAGTCTAATTGACCATATCCAACATCTACGCAGTAAACTTTAGATGCCCCCTTTTTCAATAAACAGTCAGTAAAGCCCCCGGTAGAAGCGCCAACATCAAGACAGATCATGCCTTCGGGGTTTATATCAAAAGATTTAATTGCTTTCTCTAGCTTCAGACCTCCCCTACTAACGAAATTATCTTTTAAAAGTTTAATTTCTATTTTTGCCTCAATATCAATTAGTTTTGATGAAACGAGGACTTTTTCACTATTAACAAAAACTTCGCCCGAGAGTATATGAACTTGAGCATTGCTCCTAGTAAGAAAAATTTTCCTCTCTACTAATAATAAATCTAATCTTTTTTTCATAATATCAACCAATTACCATTAGAAGTAATATTAAGTATTCTAAACCTAATTATGAAAGAAGTAATTGTAAACAGAAAAAAAAATATTAAGGTCTGTTGCTGTGTTATTCAGTTTGAAAAAAAAATACTGATTTTAAGGAGAAGACATACCGGACTTAGGGATGGATTATGGGAGTTCCCTGGTGGCAAACAAGAAGACGAGACCGCTATTGAATGCGCTAAAAGAGAAGTTTACGAAGAGATAGAATTCAAAATAGATAATATAAAGTTTCTTTGTAAAGTAAAAAAAGAATATAAAGATATAAATATTGAATTAGAGAGTTTTATCACTTTTGCCGAATTTATTTTTAAACCTGTTCTTAAAGTACATGATGCCTACAATTGGGTTACTTTATCTGAACTTAAAAATTATGATTTTCCTGAAGCAAATCAGGAAATAATTGATATACTTATTTATAATGGATAAAAAGATTTTTCCAGATGTACTTAAAAATGTGGTAATTGACCATAATGATTTTTTTTGTGACAATCCCTCAATTTTGTATTTCTCAATTAATCAACTGGAAGTTTACTTAGAATCATATTCATTTGATAGTCTCATTTCAGCAGTTTCTGCTTACCCTCAAATTTATCTAGAAAAGGGGCTAGACCTGAATGAAACTTTTCTAAAGATTAGCCCATCAAGAATAGACTTATCAGTTGAAGAATCTAAGTATATTCTAGATAAAATTGCATCACCAGCTAGTATAGTTTGGACTACTTATCAATACTTACTTTACTTGATTCAAAATGTAAATAGCCTTAAGATGCAGTTGAAATTGATCCGTAAGAAAAATCATTTAGAGAGTTCTTTGATTGAAAAGAGGAAAGCTATTTCAAAGAAAAAATTTGAAGAATTTATTTATGGAGTTCAAAAAAAAAGTAAATAGGAAATATTAGTTTTTTTTAATTATATTAGTTATTATTTTTACTAAAGTTTAAATAAAATTGTCATTAATAATTTTATATTTATTGGAGGAATATTATGGATTTTAAAAATAAAGTAATTATTGTCACAGGTGGGGGTACAGGGATTGGAAGAAGTACATGTATTGAGCTTGCAAAAACAGGTATCAAGCAGGTTATAGGTAATAGAAACGTTGAAAAAGGAAATGAGGTAGTAGAAATAATAAGAAAGAATGGTGGAGAAGCGGAATTTCTCCAAACTGATGTATCTAAATCTGAAGATGTTAAAAATCTTATAGAATTTACTTTAAATAAGTATGGGCAATTTCAGTATGCATTTAACAATTCGGGTTTACTTGGTGATGTTGAGCCTATAGCTACTCAAAAGCCAGAAGATTCATCATATATTGTAGATGTAAATATCAAAGGAGTTATTTATTGTTTACACTACCAAATTGAAGAGATGTTAAAGTACGCCTCACCCGAAAACCCATGCAGTATAGTTAATAATAGTTCTATTTTATCTCATGCAGCATATGGTGGTCTAACAGTTTATTCTGCAACAAAACATGCTGTAACCGGTCTTACTAAAGGGGCAGCTCTCGAACTTGCTCAATCTAACATCAGAGTTAATGCCGTGGGGCCAGGTCCTATTAGAACCCCTATGCTAGAAAATCCAACTGATGGTCATCCAGAACAATTTGGTGGAATGGTTCCTATGAACAGAATTGGTGAGCCAAATGAAATTAGCGACGCAGTTCAGTGGCTTTTATCAGAGGAATCAAGTTACGTAACTGGTCACACGCTTATGATTGATGGCGGTTTTTGTGCACAATAAAAATTTGATGAATTAAGGACTAGCAACCTTAAATTAGCGTGATTCCAAGTAAAGCATTAAAAACTCTAAAAATATATAGTTTTTTGGTTATTGTATTCAAATGAATTTCTTACTTCTATATGTTTTTTTAGATGTAGTAGCTTTTAGCTCTATAATAATCTCAGTGCTCCCTTTTCATGCAAAAATGTTAGGAGCTGGTCCATTCTTGGTAACAATCTACATATCAACTTTTTCATTCATACAATTCTTTGTTTCCCCATTACTCGGACGATTATCTGACAAGCTGGGAAGAAGGCCTCTTCTTATTTCTTCATCAATTGCTGATATGATTTCTCATATAATTATGGCATTTGCTAACACCTTACCCATGCTATTCATTTCGCGATTAGTAGCCGGATTATTTTCTTGTAATATCTCTGTTGGATCAGCACTTGTCTCAGATTTGACTGATGTAAAAGAAAGAACAAAGCACGTAGGAAGGTTTAATTCGGCTTATAGTTTGGGATTTGCAATTGGTCCCCTAATTGGTGGTTACTTAGCAGGGTCAGACAGCCTGAATCCTAAATACTTCAATTCTTCGATTTTTGCAGCTTTAATTAATATAATTAATATATTTATATTAGTATTTTTCTTAAAATCACCAGCGAAGAAAGAAACTGATATTGATCATATTTCTGATAAGAAAAATAGTATTCTCTCTTTATTGAAACTAAGAAATCTTACCTATCTTTTTGTACTATATTTTTTGGTTAATTTTGTTTTCTCTGGATTAAATGGAATTTTTGCTTTATGGTCTGAGGTAAAATTTCAGTGGGGTCCTCAGCAAATAGGAATAATGATGTCTTTTGTTGGCATACTACTTGCTTTCCATCAAGCTGTAACTATTAATCTTTTTATTAAGAAGTTTAATGAAAAAAAGACAATATTTATTTCAATACTTTTCATCTTTATTGGTATTTATACATTAACTATATCCTACAATTATATGGTCTTGTCTATAGCTATATTCTTTTGCACTATGGGTATTGGAATATTGAATCCAACAATAAATAGCTTAATAAGTATCAACTCAAAGGAGAATGAGACTGGTTCAGCTTTAAGTATTAATCAGTCTGGTCTTAGTATAGCCAGGTTCACAGGGCAACCTTTTTCTGGATTTTTCTTTCAAAGTTTTAGTATAAATACTCCACTTTATATTGGCTTATTTATATTAGTCGCGGTACAAATATTTTATGCAAAAAAACTAAACTCTAAATGATTTTTAGTTAAAGGGTTGCTAATTAGCCCCATCTTTATTTCTGTAACACGAAGTGATTCCAGCAACATTTTGAAAAAATGCAAAATGCTCATCTTTGAGTATGTTCATCAACTTATCACCTTCTTCTTGCATATTATTCTGAAAGCATGTTGAGGCCGCAATCGCGTAAAGCTGATAAAAGTCTGGCTTCGCTCTTAAGGCTCTTCCGAAGGCCCTTATAGCATTAGTAAGCTCTCCAAGACCTTTGTAGGAAAGTCCTAATAGGTAGTTCTTTTCAAACTTATGTACTTTATCTTCAAGCTTGGAGAATATTTCTATTGAAGTCCTATAAAAACCTTGTTCAAGACATTTTGAACCTATTTGAATTATTGTATCTCTATTCAATGGTAATACATTCGAAATCTTTGTATAAAGATCTTGTGCTTTTTCATCTTCACCTAAACTAAAAAGACAGCTGGCCTCAATAAGCATCTTGTCAAAACCATGTGAGCTTTCGTGTGAAATAGTGCTCAAACAAACCAAAGACTCATCATATCTTTTAGAATTCATTAGAGTTATAGACTTGTTAACTAAAGCATCAGAGTCTTCGGGGTTTTTACTTAAAATATCATCATAGATTTCTATCGCTCTCTTTAAATTTCCAGCCTTTGTTTCTTCAAATGCTTCCCTAAGAGAATCATGGGGTTTATTTTTTTCTTCCATATATTTAAAATAACATATTTTCTGAATTGTTTATAAAACTTAGAATATATGGAAGTCATCAAGATATATTATTTCGAACTTCGCATCTGAAAAAATAGAAAAAGATTCATTATCATCTAATATCGAATACCAAAACTCAAAATACTCTTTTCTTGGGTAACCCCAAGGAGTAACTTTAGATTTAGGGAAAATTAGTAAATAACCTTCCTCTACTTTTGATTTTAGAAAGACTTTATAGTCTTTAGAGTTATAAATATTTGAAGTAAAGTAAAAATAATCAGCCGGTGCAATATCTAGTTCAAAATATTGTATATAAGAGCCTGCACCATAGATTATCACCTTACTCTTTTTTCCTAATATTTGTTTTAGAGAATCTATTTGTTTAATATCAGTATTAATTTTTTTTGCTTTAAACGCTGAGTTGGATGATAAGAATCTATATTGATTATTAATTATTGTTGACACACCATATTTATTAAAAGCAAGTGGGAACAAGAAAAAGATAATTGGTATTATCTTTATAATTCTAAATTTTAAAAAATTTTTAATTAAAGGTTTAAAGAAATTTGATTTTAAGTCAATATAAATAAAAAATAATATCAAGAAAGAAGTGCTAACACTAATAAATGAGAGGATAGTATTTTTATAAAAACAAAAAGTAAAATTAACAATAGTTAAGAATATTAAAAATACATATATGCTTAATTTCTCTTTTTTAATTCCTGAGATTCTATTAGCAATATATGATGACAGTATGCCAATGAACAATAACGCAATCCAAATTATTGAAAATTTTTGAATTTTATTGGATTGAATAGAATATTTGAGAAACTGTTTAGTACCAATATTCTCTCCAAAGGAATAGACGTAAGCATACAAAAGACTAAAGGCCGCTATAAAGATTAGAAGTTTTATTAAGTTTTGTTTAATCCACAGAGTTAATGCCTTTAAAGTATTCATCTTCATCTCAAACAAGGAGAGCATTAATAAAGTCAGGAAATAGGATATAAAATAAAGGACTCCCATGTTAAATGAAAAAATCAGAACTATTATCAATGTTGCGAATAATCTTTTTGATTTAATTCCGCAAGTAATAGCGACTAATACTAAGGGTAACCATAAGTCAGCTCTTAGTGGAGAATATTGAATAAATACCGACCCAAACTTCATGTCGATTAAATAAAATCTAAGGAATACAATCGTAAAAGCAGACAGGGTTAGAATATATTTGTTTCTTATCAAGAAACTTAATAATTTATAAAGTCCTAGTAAGTATATAAAAAGAATAAGATTTAGAAAAATATAAAAATTATAAATTTCAAAACCAATCTTATCCCAAAGAGCTATTAGCAAGGGAATTAGTAAATCATATTGGAAATACACTGAATTCGGATCGACTTTATTCAATATTCCTAAAGCTGGAATAGCAAAAAACTCTAAATCATATTGTTGTAAGAAGCCAACGGGTAGCATAGAACAAAAGAAAATGAGAACACTGTATGAATAGAACCTTCTTTTTGAATCATCCCCACTAATAGCTATGTAGAACAAGCAAGTATAGAATAAGAAAAATAACCAGGATTTAATATTATAAAAGTGATACTCCTGGAACTGCCAATAGAAGTCAGAAGCCGCAAAATTGCTGCCAATCCAGAGTGCAAGAAAGATTAATATAAAAGATAATAAAGTATAATTTTTTATATCACTGTTTGCTTCTATTAATAAAAGGTCTCTTTTGCCTGCTAGGTATAAATTTAACGATATATATAAAGGCTAAAAAAGTAAGAAGAAAAGATTCTATTCCAGTATTAGCTAAAGACCAATAATTATTAAAAGAAGGGAAGAAGTTTGCAGGTGGAACTTCATATATAGGAATGTTAACTAAGTTAGGGAAAAAACTAAAAAGTACGTAAATAGGTAAAAAAAGTATGATAGGGTAGTAAGCATATTTCTTAAACTTATTACTACTAATGTGACTATTCATCTCACAATTATAGACATATTATATAAAAAAGTACGTAAAAAAATAAATGTGATTTGTTTTTTCGTATCTCAGGGTTAAAATAAAAAAAATATTAATTTTGATAGGAATTAAATGAAAAAGAAAATAATTATATTGTCTGGTGGTTTTGACCCTATACATTCTGGTCATATTTCGATGTTTGAAGAAGCTCGAGAACTTGGGGATATTGTAGTCCTGCTAAATTCCGATGAATGGCTTATAAGGAAAAAAGGTAGCTTTTTTATGGACTGGGAAGACAGAGAATCAGTTGCAAAGAATATTTCTGGGGTTATAGATGTTCTTCATTTTAATGATGATGATGGGACAGCTGTTCAAGGCATTCTTGATGTAGCTAAAAAATATCCTAATCATGATGTTTCTTTTGCAAATGGTGGGGATAGAAACAAACAAACAACTCCTGAAACTAAATTCTGCTCTGAGAATGGAATTAACGAAGTATTTAATGTTGGTGGGGGGAAAACGCAATCTTCTAGTAACATATTAGACAAATGGAGAGACTCTCCTATGCCACGTCCTTGGGGGGAGTGGCATTCATATAAAGAATTTGATATAGATAATGCTAAGGCAAAATTAAAATCACTAATCGTAAAGCCTGGTCAAAAACTTTCTTATCAAAAGCATAATCACAGAAGTGAACATTGGTTTGTAATTAAGGGTAACGCAACTATTGTTTTAAATGATAAAGAGCATATAGTGGAAACCTTTAAACATTTTGATATAGCTGTAAACGAATGGCATCAACTTATAAATAATGGTTCCGAAGAACTCATAGTAGTTGAGGTTCAATACGGTAAAGAATGTGTTGAAGAGGATATAGAAAGAAAATAAATTGAAATCCATAAATATTGTCATCCCTTGCCTGAAAGAAGCGGAGAATCTTAGATTCCTCCTCCCTCAAATTATCGAAAACTTAGATCCTACAAAAGTTGAATATGAAATTATTATCGTTGATAGTTGTACACCTATGGATGATTCTCCAGATGTTTGCTCAAAGTTTCAGAATGTTACTTATGTAAATACTCTAGGGATAGATAATTATGGAAGTGCTGTTAAGACAGGAATTAAGACAATATCTAAAGAGTTTACTTTATTTATGGATGCAGATGGATCTCATAACCCTAAATTAATTCCTAAAATAATGGAAAAAATTGGACAAAACGGAATCTGCATAGCCTCTAGGTATTGTTTGGGTGGAAAAACAAACGATAAAGTTACATCAATCTTCCTGTCAAAACTTCTAAACTTCGTTTATTCACTGATTTTAAGAGTTAATTGTTCTGATTGGTCAGGCAGCTTTAAAATGTATGAGACTAAGCTATTAAAAGAAATTGATCTTAAATCTGAAAATTTTGATATAATCCCAGAAATCGTATTTAAAACTACAAAATTAAATAATATTAAAGATATAATAGAAGTTCCATATACTTTTGATACTAGAGTTCACGGAAAAACCAAAAGAAAACTAAAAACTTACTTAGATTTCCTTTTAACACTTATAAAATTAAGACTTAGTTGACTAATCCAAATTGAGTTCATATTTAATCATCATTTCTGTTAATGACTCAAATTTGGTTTTAGGTTTCCAACCTAGTTCCTTAGTAGCCTTAGAACAATCACCAAGAAGTAAGTCAACTTCAGCAGGTCTATAAAAGTCCTTACTGCAAACAACTATCTTCTTTCCACTATCCTTTGCAATAGCTACAGTATCTACACCTTCTCCTGACCACTCAAAGTCAATCCCAGCATGATTTAAGGTAACCTCAACAAACTCTCTAACTGAATGGGTCTCACCTGTAGAAACAACATAATCATCTGGTTTTTCTGATTGAAGCATTAGATGCATAGCCTCCACGTAATCGCCTGCAAAACCCCAGTCTCTTTTTGCATCTACATTACCTAGGACTAATTGATCTTGCTTACCTTTTTTAATTCTAGCTATCGCTTTAGATATCTTCTTTGTAACAAACTCATTACCTCTCAAAGGTGATTCATGATTAAATAATATTCCGCAACAACCAAATATATTATATGATTCACGATAGTTCATTGTGATAAAATGTGAATAAACCTTAGCAACACCATAAGGTGACCTAGGATAAAAAGGAGTTTCTTCATTTTGAGGAGTCTCCATTACCTTTCCAAACATTTCTGATGATGATGCTTGATAGAACTTAGTTTCTGGTGAGATAGATCTAATAGCCTCTAGTACTCTTAAAGTTCCCAAGCCTGTCACTTCTGCTGTGTAGAGTGGAGTATCAAAACTAGCACCAACGAAACTTTGAGCTCCTAGATTGTAAACTTCATCCGGCTTTACAGATTCTATAACATTTCTTATGTTAGTCTCTTCTAATAATTCGAATTCTTTTATTTTAACATCTTTATCAACACCTAAAATCTCAAGTCTTTCAGTGTTGTAATTAGAATTTCTTCTTGCAGCACCATAAACTTCATAACCTTCTTTCAATAAGTGTTGTGCTAGATATGCTCCGTCTTGTCCGGTAATACCTGTAATTAAAGCTTTTTTCATTTGGAATTCTCCTGTCCTTGATATTATAAATTAATAATGAAAGATTTATACTTAATCAATTTATACATTAAAATGAGTAAAATTCATACATTGCATTAAACATTACAGAGAATTGGTTCTTAGACCCCTGTCTTTTGACAAGTTGACTATTACCAGCATCACCCATCAGACGGTCATAGCCTACATTGAGGAGACCTGTTATCTTATCACTTAAAGGAAAAATAACATTGTTAGACAGTGATGCTTTATATATTCCTGACTCAGGTTTATAGAATTTATACATAGCTTTAGGATCATTAAAAGCAGGGTAAGGTGTTCCGTACCATTCATTCAAATAATCGCCATTTGCATAATTAAAGGAAATTGAGGTCGTATTAACTAAAGGTTGTTTAAAATTTACCCATCCAAGTGTTTCATAATTTAATGAAAATTCGCTATCGTATGAACCGCTGTAAAAATCTTTAACATCTGTAACTATTACATAACCCAATGAAAAATTATATGGAAGAGAGTACCCTAAATCTAATCCAACCTGGAAGTGAGGGTCGATTTCTTCAAGACCTGCTAAAGAATTATCATCTCCATTCTGCCTTCCAAAATCATATTCTCCAAACAGGCTTAAGCTAAATTCCTGATTATCATAAAGACTTAAATCTGCATATGGTCCATAAAAATTAAATTCATTTAAAGTAGTTTTGCTTTGATCCTTATAGGTTAAAGCGATCATAGGAATCCACATAAATCTTCTGGAGCTTGATCCATCATAGGTTGGCTTCGAAATAAAACCACCGCCGGCATAAATGGATGTCTTAGGTTTAACATCATCGTGGCCTTTTGAATAAGACTCAAAAGTTGAGCTTATTAATACTATTAGTAAAAAAACTATAAATTTATTCATCTCTAACTTCCTTTTCTTCATTATAAATCAATTGCAACATAACAATCAAGATGAGAAAATGTCTCATCTTGAAGTATTAAAGTCAAGGAATAGAAAGAAAAATTATTTATAAACAAAGTATTTCATCAATAGGTATCTTAATACAGCTGTAGGCATTAGCAATATTGCTTGGACAAAATATAAGTTGTAATCAAGTTGGTCGCAATAATACAACACACCGACACCTAAAAAATAATTAAGTGCATATATGAACACAAATTTAGGTAGATTTGAGTAAGAGTTATTTTTAAAAACAATTCTGCCAAAAGTAGTAAAGTTAAATAAAATACCTGCAATCGTTGATATCAAAGCAGATATTGTAAAATGCACACCTATCCACAAAAAGAAAGCAAAGATTGAATAACCAAATAAGGTATTCAAAAAGCCTACACAAAGGAACAAAATAAATTTTTTATTTTGATTAAACAAATTTAGTAGCTTTTCCACTGTATGAATCTTACCAAAGAAAGTAGATAAAAAAAGTTTATGTTCGAAGCAAAAAAAGCTCTTGCAGCTATAATTTTCTTAGAAAAAGGCTTTGGTAGATAATTTAACAAATCCATTATAAAAACTATAAACAAAATAGTATTAAAATAAAATTATCTATATTTATTATGGATTTTGGATTGATGTCTTAGGTATTGAATTGAATTAATCGCAGAATGTTTAGTTTTTCTATTACGAACTCTTTTTCTCCATAAGATAAAAGAACTTAACCGGAGGTTTTTTCTCATAATCTTAATTACTTCTTTCTCATTTATTCCATAAGCTTTCTTAATTCCTTCAAATGGCGTCCTATCTTCCCAAGCCATTTCGATAATACGTGAAATATCTTCATTAACAAACATAAATATATTGTAACTAATAAATCATAATTTGAATTAGAAGATTTGATATCAGACCCGCTCCAACATCGTCCATAGTTATACCCAATCCCCCAGGAAGCCTTTCCAAAGTTCTTACAAATAATGGTTTCCAAACATCAAAGAGCCTGAATAAAAAGAAGGCTATTGCTAGGTTGGTAATAGAAAAAGGAATAAAAAGCATTGCAACAAATATTCCAGCAACTTCATCTATAACAACACATACAGGATCTTCTGAATCAAATATATCCATTGAATAATGACTCGTTACGACAGAGACAATAATAATAGCTATAGTTATAATGAGCATTATGGTGTGCGTAGGACTATAAAGAGAATTAATAAAGTAGTATAAAATAGCTCCTGCTAATGTACCAAAAGTACCCGGCAGCTTTGGTAAAAAGCCAACATAGAAAAAAGTGGATATAAGTTTATTAATGAACATCAATCATACTAATAATAGAATAGATAAATTAAAATAATAGTATAAATATATACTTTTCTTGTTTTTATATCATATCAATTGTAGATTTAAAAAATGCGTATGTCAGTCTCTGAGTTTAAAAAGAACCTGATTTTCTTCTGCATTGTGACATTATGGTTTGTTTACTTTACCGGGGGAAAATTTGTAAATCCTTTTTATATTGATTGGATTTTCCCAAGCGACACAGAAACACATTGGTTAGGTTGGCAATTCTATAAAAACCAATCAATTTTTAATTTTCCAATTTTTAAAAATACTGATTATGGTCTAGAGCTTGGATCTTCATTGGTGTTAAACGACTCTTTAGCAATTATGGCAATTATATTTAAACCTTTTTCTCAATTTATTCCATTTGAATTTCAATATTTTGGTATCTGGACATATATTTGCTTTATTCTTCAGGGGATTGTAGCTATGAAAATCTTTAGTAATTTTACAGATGACTTAGTTGCTATACTACTATGCGGGCTATTGTTTACCATGCTTCCGCCTTTCTTATGGAGACTTCATGGACATTTTGGCTTACTTGGTCATTGGCTAATACTATTTGCTTTCCTATTATATTTAACTTCTAAAGAACTAAGCCTTAAATATTGGACAATATTGATAATAATATCTTTGCTTATCAATGCTTATATTAGTGCTATGTTAATTGGAATATTTATTGCTGATTTAGTCAAATACAAATTATTGAGTTCCAACTATGATATAAAAAAACTTACAATAATTTTTAGTAAGTTTTTAGTCTCATTATTGTTAGCACTGCTTACATTTGGCTATTTCATGATTGGAAAAGGGGCTGGAGGTAAAGGATTTGGTAAGTTTAATGCGAATTTGAATAGCTTCTTTGATCCAGACCAGATATGGTCAATTACTATAAATAATTTATCCACACCAGAATCTGGATATGAAGGTTTTGCATTTCCTGGTATTGGAATATTCCTAGCAATAGTAATCGCTCTATTGACTATTCTCTTTAAAAACCCTCAAAATAAAAGTTTGAACCTAAGAACCTATTATCCAATAATCATAGTATCTTTGGTCGCATATTTCTTTGCATTATCTAACAATATAACTCTTGGACAAAACATAATTTACACTTATCAAGTTCCAGACTTCTTTACATTCTTAACTAAAACTTTTCGAAGCTCAGGTAGATTTGTGTGGATTCTATTTTATTTGATAATATTAGGTTCTTTAATTTTTATATTTAAAAGTTACACCAAGAGAACTTTAAGAATAATATTAATCTTGATAGTGAGCTTACAATTTATAGATTTACATGAAGCAAAAGAATATTTTAGTACTAAATTTAACAATCCTACTGTATACAATGGAAGGAGTTTAAAGTGGACGTCACCAATGAAGGACCCTTTTTGGGAACTGATTGGAAAAAACTATAAACAGATTAACTATGTATATACAAAAAATAGACCAAAAGATTATTTTCCAATATCTCATTTTGCTGCAAAAAATAATATGAAAATTAATACAGGCTATTTCTCAAGAATTAGTAAAGCTGGTGCTAAGCTATTAAATCAAGAATTAAGACAAGCTATATTAAATAAAAAATTAAACAGTGCTAGTATCTACTTCATCTATGATAATGAATTATGGCTTTATATAAATAAAAATTATAAAAGTACTAACTTTATAATAAAAGAACTAGATAATTTTAAGATTTTAGCTCTACCCTAGAACTTAAAACTCTGCTTTAAAAAATCTTAAATATGATTATAATCAAAGAATAAAAATGAAAGATTTAGAATTTGACTATCTATACAAAAAATATGCTCATCTACTTCCATCTAAAGATAGAGATATCTATTTGTTGCGTGAGGCAATTTTTGGCTTTAGTGAAATGAAGCAATATCTTGAAAATTTAGAAGGTAAAGTACTAGAAGTTGGATGTGGCCCTGGCTTACTCTTAAATGAGCTTTCTGATTTATTCCCAAAGAATTCATACTTAGGGGTTGATCCATTCATATCTAGTTATCAAAAATTTAGTAACATACTAGATTCTATAAATAAGGTTAAATTTGTAAAGTCTAAAATCGAGGACTTTGACACTGGTGAAAAGTTTGATTTAATATTTTCTATAAATGTTTGTGAACATGTTGAAAGCTGGAAGTCATATATTGAAAAAACGCAATCGCTTCTTACTCCGAATGGAGTGTCCATTATTCTATGCCCTACCTATGATTTACCTTATGAAACACATGTAATAATTCCAATCATAATCAATAAAGATATAACTTATAAAATATTTGAGAAAAAGATAAGAGACTATGAAGAGAATTTAGGGATTCAGGGTAATTGGGAATCTGTTAATTTTATTAAAGCAAGACATGTTAAAAAATTTTTAAAAGAGAATTATAAGGGTACTTTTGATTATAATATTCACGATAGACTATTTAAAAGATTTACTCACGATAACTTTTTTCTGGAAAGACACGGATTGCTAGGGAAGTTCTGTCAGTTTTTATATAAAATCCGTTTAAATAAACTCATCTTTAATATTCTTAAGATCCCATTCCCATATATGAAAGTCGAAATCAAAAACTTTTTAAAATAGTTTTTCTATGTTTTAATCAATTGATAAATGATATATAAAGAATCTAATTTTTACTTATCAATAATTATTGGCTTAATATTTTTTACATATATTGTTGGGATGGATATTGTCAACTTTAGTAATATATTCTGGCTAATAGATTGCCCTATTATTTGTGATGCGCAGCAACATTTATTAGGTTGGCTTTTCTTTCGTGAAACAGATATTTTACAGTTTCCTTTTCTAAAAAATACTTCTTTTGGGTTATACACTGGAAGCTCATTAATATATACAGACTCCCTTCCAATTTTTGCAATAATTTTTAAATTTTTTAATTCTTTTTTAGATTTTGAATTTCAATATTTTGGACTATGGATATTAATTTCTTTTTGCTTGCAAGCAATTATAGCAGACAGGATTCTTAAAATTTATATAGATAATAATAAATTTAGACTTATATCAATTGCTTTTTTTTGTATATCTCCAATCTTCTTAAATAAATTATTTTTTTCTCATTTAGCACTTGCTTCACAGTGGATAATATTACTTACTCTTTATGTTTATTTATTAAAAAACTTTAAATTAAAATATTGGCTCTTACTTATAACACTATCTACCTTAGTTCATGGATACTACGTTGGATTTACATCGATAGTATTTTTAATGGCTATCTCTAAGGAATATCTTGAGAATAAAGATGGTAAAATTGCTTTAAAATCAGCATTAATATATTTCATATTCCTAGGAATACTGCTATATGCTTTAGGATATTTTATGATAGGTGGGGGTTTTACTAATCACGGATTTGGTAAGTTTAAAATGAATCTAAATGCTCTATTTGATCCTGTAGCAGAGGTAACTTTGAGAGCATCTCAAATTTTTCCAGAACTAGAAACACCCAGTATTAATGAGGGTTTTGGAGACTATGAAGGGTTTAATTTCTTAGGTTCAGGAATAATATTAATGCTTGTAATTATCTTCCCAATAATTTTTTATTACTATAAAGAAGTACTAAAATCACTACGTAAGCCTGAAAATAAAATAATTTTAATCTTTTTCTTTTTAATAACTTTGTATGCTGTTTCTAATAATATATATCTAGGAAATTTAGAGCTGTTTTCATATGACATGCCTAAATTTACCAAAGTAATTACTAAGACTTTTAGAAGCTCAGGAAGGTTCTTTTGGATCAATTACTATCTAATCTATATTTTTATATTTGTAATGATATACAGGTACACCAATAAATTTAAATTCCCTATTCTTGTTATTTTTCTACTAATTCAATTAATTGATATGCAACCAACTTTTAAGCAGGTTAGAAATGTATTCTATAAAGATAAAAATAGCTACTCTAAAATATACAAAGAAAATATAAAACTCCAGGATGCTAATTGGGATTTATTTGCAAAAAAGTATAAGAGGATAATATACGTTGTTCCAACCAGGTTCCCTAAAGAATATTTTTCCTTAGCTTACTTTGCAGCCAAAAATAAAATTGACACAAACTTTGGTTATTTTTCAAGAGTTAATAAAAAAAGTGTTAAAAGAAACAATCTTAAATTAATAGAAAAGATAAAGGAAAATAATATTGATACTGAATCACTATATGTTTTCTTTCATGAAGAATCATGGGTTATTGCAAAGGAAAATAATCCAGATACCACTATAATTATCGATGGATACAAGCTTCTAGCGCCTTAATTCTTCTTTATTATCTCTCTTATTGAGTATAGAGGCTGATTTTCTACATTTTGAATAATTCTAAATAGATACTCTCCTACTATGGCAAAACCTATTAAAACTAATGGAATAAGAAATATTAACCCCCATAGATACCATATTTCTAAGAATACTTGATTAAACATTCCAAAAACCACAAGAAGTAGCGATATTAAACCGAAAAAAAGAAAGGATCTGAGGAAAATTCCACTGTTATTAATAAATAATGAGCTTGCAAGAAAAATTAATTTTGAAATTGTATATGCTGATTCGCCCTCCCCTCTTTTTCCTTGAACAATCTCTGCTGAACCAATATGATTGGTAACTTTTATAATAAGAATACTTAGGCTTGGATTTAGAGTATTAAATTTTAGGACTTCTTCTCCAACGGCCCTTTTCATTACCCAGAAAGCACTTCTCTTAGTACCTTTAGGGTATTGCAATATTTTTCTTTCAATAGAAGTGTAAATAAAACTAAAAAACTTTTTTATTGCTCCATGGGTTTTTTCTTTGAAATTCCCAAAAACTACATCAAAGTTGCCCTCCTGTTGTTTATCAATCAGAGAAAATAAATCTTCAGGTCTATGCTCTAAATCACCATCCATCGTTATCAAATAGTTACCCTTAGCTAGTTTAATCCCAGCCAGTATGCCAGCTTGCTGACCAAAGTTTTTAAAAAAAGACACAATAGTCACATCTATTAAACTAGAGGCTTGAATTTTTTTCATAGTTTTTAAAGTATTCGCGTCTGTCGAACCATCGTCGATAAAAATTATCTCAAATGAATAATTCCTAGTCTTCATAACTTCATCAATTCTATTAGATAATTCGACTAATGAATCTGTGATATTCAGAACTGGTACAATTATAGAATATAAATCTTTGGCTTCGTTCATAATGCAATAATATCATAAAGCTAAAATTAATAAATTACTTAAAATTGAAATCTTTAGCAAAAACTCTATACCCATCAATTGTTTTGCATAAATCTGAAGTTAGGCATTGACCTAAAGTTGAAATCCATTTCTGCTCTAAGGATTCATCAAATATGTAGATTGAATCTTTATCAAAGGAGTTAGTATCTAAAACCTTATCTATTTTTGAATAGATTTCTTCTTTTTTCGAGTCTTTATATCTTGAAAAATAACCAAAGTTTGTCGAAAGCTTATTCTTTGCGGCAAAGAGAACGAGGGGATATGCCCCAGAAGGCCTATTTTTAGGATATACATATACTATTGTCTTGTAATTTTGTTTAAGAACTTGCCACTCAGGCGAAACTAAAGGTGATTCCCAAAAAGAGTTCAAAGTTTTAACAATAGCAATATTCGCAGGGTCCTTACTATCAATATAAGGCTTTAAATTATAAGTTCTAGTATCAGAAATCTTTGATCTAAAGTTGGCGGCTATAACACTTGAATCAAGGATCTGTATGACTAACAAAATCGGTAAAATAAAATAGTAAATTTTGAGATACTTAGATCGTGAAATAACAAAAAATATTCCACAATATAGCAAGTAGAAGATTAGCCAAACCATTCTACCAGATGACCTAAGGGGTTTTGTTAACCCTTTAAAAAGTTCTGGTAAATCAAATTCAAATAATACTGTTGATCCGAATGTTACCTTATTTGTTACAGCAAAAAGAAAAAGTATCATAGACAACAAAATTATGAATACATTCCTCTTTTTAAATAATGTTTTAAATAAGAACTTATTTTTAAAAATCTCGAATATTACAAAGATGAGTAAGAAAATTATTCCTATCCCTAAAAAGGCGAATCCTTCATAATCGTTTGGTATGGATCCTAAATCTGGCATTATATTAGACCAGAGTTTATTATCATTGAAGAAAGTATTTAAGTTTGCCCTATATAAGGAATAGCCACCGCTTCCAATGCTCATACCATTTGAAAAATATCCAAAAACATATAAAGAAAAAATAAGCAATGCTAAGGCTTTAAGAAAGATAGTCCATGACTCTTTAGCTTTGAATGAATTAGAATATGTTCTATATATTAAATCTAATATAAACAAACTTAGAATGATTGCTAAGATATAAGCATTAACCAATGCAGTTAAAATTAGTAATATTGCCCAATTTCTAAATCTAAAGTTCGAAGAATAAAAAATTATAATTCCAAATATTATAAGCCAATGGGCCATGAGTGAGTAATGCCCCCAAAGCCTCCATAGAAAGGGAGGTGAAAGAACGAAAAAACAAGCTCCCATAAAAGATAAAAGCTCGTTGTTGGTGATTCTTCTCAAAAGGATTAACGAGAATTGTCCTTGAAGTATAAAGCAGATTAAAATCCATATACCAAAATATTGAAACTCAAAAGGAAGAAATGCAGAAAAAGGTTTAAAAATAATAGCCATAATAGGCAAGGAATCATTTAGAGCTATAGAGGATGAAAGCTCCATACCATAACTATAATTTTCAAATATAGGGAATTGTAAAAGAGGAGTCTCTTTGAAAAATAGCCAATTGATCCAGTGCCACCCTGAGTCTCCTGGTGATAGCCATTCATTGTTTATAAAATTAATCGGAGCACCGCCTGTAAAGTAAAAGAAACTAAAGAAGGAAAAAATTATCAGGTAATACTTTGAATATTTCACTACTGGCTAACCTCCGTATAATTATATAACTGGTTCGAGTTATTCTACTATAAAGTATAAAGATTTAATATTCAGTTAATTCACAATTAATTGAAACTTATTGCCCTCAATTTAATTAATAGCTAAGATATCTTATAATGTTTACTTCAATTATAAAAAAGAAAGATACTATTTTACTGTTAGCTCTCTCCATCTTAATATTTCATCTTATTTTTGGTTTTCATCTTATTGATTTTCAAAATATATATTGGCTTCCAGATGATGCTTATAATGGATTTTTAGGATGGTCATTCTATAGGGGTGAAACATTTTTCTCATTTCCATTATTCAAAATATTTAATTACGGTTCTGGCGTTGGTTCAACAATTATCTATACAGATTCATTACCTATTATGGCTATTATTTTTAAACCTTTTTCAAATTTATTACCGGTTAATTTTCAATATTTTGGCTTATGGATATTCGTCTCTAGTCTACTTACTTCATTCTTCATGAATAAAATATTAACCTACTACCGCATAGACCTTTTTTCTAAAGTAATGCTAACCACAATAATACTTTTGTCCCCAATAGTCCTAGAAAGATTTATCGCAGGTCATATAAATCTAATGTCGCACTGGATTATCTTAGCCGGAATTTATTTATATATAAGAAAAGAACAAAACTTTACAACTTGGCTTGTTTTAATATTAATTTCGATTCTAATCCATGGGTACTTGTTTGCCATGACGATAGCTATAGCAATTTTCACTTATATAAAAGAATATTTAATAAATGGGGATATAAACAAATGTTTTAAATATGTAATTATAACAATCCTATTCTCATCTATATCTTTGTATATATTTGGTTATTTCGAAGTTCAAGCTGATGAAGTTTTTCGTGGTGGTGGGTGGGGAGGATATCGCTTAAACCTACTATCTTTTATAAATCCTATCGGGCGAAGTCTAAATTGGTCTCAACTTACAGGAGATCTTTTTACTTATAAGGCATTACAATTAGGAGATTTAATAGAAGGTTTTAATTACTTTGGCTTAGGAATACTTATAACTATTATTGGAAGTATATATTTTGGAATTAAGACAAAATTTTATTTTATAGACAAGAAAGTTAAAGTACTGCTTGTTTTTTCTCTTATATTGCTAGTGTTTGCTCTAACAAACAAAATAGGGTTAGGAGGCAGTGAGTTGTTTACCTACAATATGCCTGAAATTCTAAAGCCACTAGCTAAACCCTTTAGAGCTTCTGCTAGATTTTTTTGGCCAATCTACTACTTGGTATCCATAGGATCAATAATTGTTATCTATAGCCAGCTGAAGGCCAAAAATGCAATCGTTTTTATTTTTATTATTTGTTGTATACAAATAGTAGATATTTATCCCGGAATTAAGACGATTATGGCTTTTAATAGTAAAGAAAATATACAAAATATTAATAGAATGGATACTTCACAAGTGGGACTATCTTTAAGAACAAAAGATTATAATAATATAGTTTATGTATTCCCTGAATATGCAAATCAAAATTGGCGAGAACTTGCTTATTTCGCATATAAAAATAATAAGAAAACTAACTTTGGATATTTCGCTAGAAGAAATCTAAGAATACAGAAGAAGTTTATAAAAAATATTAAAGCATCCTTTGAAAGTGGAAATCTTGATAAAGACTCAATATATTACTTCAGCAACATTCAGATTTTTAATGAGTATTACGAAAAAGTTTCGTCAATAAGTGAAAAATTAGTCGTTAACGATACAAATGGAATTAAACATATGATAATACTTCCCAAGAAATAATTCCTTATAATTGATTTCATGCTCAAGGACAATATAATCTAAGAATATATGATAAAAGATATCTCAAATAAATTTAATCTAATTGCGATAATAGCCTCTTTTATTTTGTCACTCTTGGCATTTGTATATTTCTGCGATATTCGAATTCTAGATCCTAGCTTTAACAAGTGGCTAATGCCTGGTGACTCTGAGACCTACTGGCTCAACTGGTTATTCTATCAACAGTCAACAATATTTCAGATACCTATTTTTAAAAACTATAACTATGGAATGGAGCTATCCTCGACTATTGCTCTTAATGATTCACTCCCAATAATGGCATTGATTTTTAAATTAATCCAAGGAATTCTTCCGCCGAACTCCCAATATTTCGGTGTATGGATACTAAGCTGCTTCTTTTTACAAAGCTTTTTTGCAATGAAGTTATTAAAAAATTTCTCGAATGATATTTTCTTGATAATATTGTTTTCTATTTTTTTTCTTATAGCTCCAATTTTTCTTTGGAGACTTTGGGGACATTACTCTTTAATGGCTCACTGGCTAATTTTAGCATCGCTGAATATATATTTTAATAAAGAATTTAATTATATAAGGTGGCTGGTCATATTCTTCTTCTCTTATTTAATTAGTGCATATATAGCAGTAATGATGTTTATCATATTTCTAACTGATCTTATTAAAAGAAAAGTTGCTAAAGAAATTGACTATAGAAAATTTGGAATCATATTGTCGATTTTCTTTTTTTCGAGTCTAGCGTGTATCTATATCGTTGGATACATAGAACCAGGAACAAAACTTAGTACTTCAGGTTTTGGTACTTATAAGGCAAATTTGCTTACTTTTTTTGATTCTAATGATCTGTGGTCGAACATTATTAAAGATATAAACTCTATAGAAGGTGAGCATGAAGGGTTTGCCTTTCTTGGTTCTGGAGTGATACTACTTTCTTTCATATCCATTTTTTATATAGCTTTAACAAGATTTAAATTGAGATTACTATCTACTGTAGAACTGAAATACATATCTATTGTTTCTACTCTACTTTTCGTTTTAGCACTTTCAAGCAATATGCACATAGCTGATGTTCATATAATTAATTTAGACCTTCCTAAATTTATAGAGAAATCTTTTGGTATTATAAGAGCTTCAGGCAGGATGGTTTGGATTCCTTTTTATATCATATACTTATTGCTCTTTATAATTATCGATTCATTTCATAACAAAAGAATTTGTAAAATTTTATTAATATTCGCTTTGTTGATAGGCGTATTGGATATAAACAAAGTTTCTAACTTATTTAAATTAAAGACTGGTGATATAGATGTTAACTATAAAAAGGTCTACTCTGGACCACAACACCATGACCAATATGATTATTGGAATCTTCAATGGAACTCTCCAATGCAGTCAGAAGAATGGAAAGAATTCGCCAAAATCTATAAAAAAATAAACTATGTATATCCCAAAAACAGACCTGATAATTATTTTATATTAGCTCTATATGCTGCAAAAAATAATATGTCTGTAAACTTTGGTTCTTTCTCAAGAGTTAAAAAGAAGAAAGTAATAGAAGTAGTAAAAGAGCTTAAAACAGTAATTAATAATAACGATTACGATTTAGATACACTTTACTATTTTAATGATGATGTAGCTTGGAAGATAGCACTAAGGAACAAGAAAGAAAATGATCTTGTTAAAAAAATTGATGGACTAAGAGTTGTTGCACCAGAATACTATAATATGAAGGAAAAATAATTATGATCAATCTCTCCATATTAGATGAAAATCGAAAATTAGTTAACAAATGGATTTCTGATTATTTTTTAAAGATTGACAACCAAACACAGCTATACAAAGCCATAAAATACGGTGTGTCTAACGGTGGCAAAAGACTAAGACCTTATTTTATTGTTGAACTGAGCAAAATTCTTAAAATACCAAAAATATCATACAAACAAATAGCGCTATCTGTCGAATTTATACATTGCTATTCTTTAATTCATGATGACCTTCCATCAATGGACAATGATGACTTCAGGAGAGGAAAAGTAACAGTTCATAAAAAATTTAATGAATCTACAGCGATTCTTGCTGGAAACTGCTTGTACAACATGGCAATTGAAATAATCCTAGATAGTAAGACCAGTAAAAACAATGGAGTCAGGTTGGAATTACTTAAAATGATTACTCACAATTCTGGTTCAGAGGGTCTGATGTTGGGCCAATATTATGATTTATTTTATGAAAATAAAAATACTGGTATTAAAAATATATTAAACACTTATAGTCTAAAGACATCAAAGTTGTTTGAGCTATCTATAGCTATGCCTTTCGTTCTTCAAAGTAGAAGCAACAAAGAGATAAAAAATGCAAAGTTATATGGGAGAAATTTTGGATTAATATATCAGATTGCTGATGACTTCTCAGATCTGGATAAAGAATTTAACGAAACTGGAAAAATTCCTGGAAAAGATAAAGAAAAAGGTAAGAATACAATTATAAGCAAAGTTGGACGTAAAAAAGCTTTAAATTTATGCCACGACTTAGCGAAAGAAGCAACAAAGGACAATAAAATCTTTGGCAATAACGATTATAAATTTAGGGAACTGATTTTTGATATTGTTGCAAAAATTACTTATTAAACCCAGGAATTAACAACTTGTAACCATCAATCTCTCCAATAAATACAGAGGATATATTTTTATCATATGAAATAAGCAAAGCTTTCCACAGATCGTCATCTTGAATGACATAAAAGGTCTTTTCGGGAAAGTCGCCATTGTTAAAATCCATATACATCTCATTATTGAGTCTCTCTTTGATAGTATGATTAATTCTTGAAAAGTAACCAAAGTTAGTTGATAGGCCTTCAGTAGAAGCAAAGAAAGCCATCCTAGTGTAATCCCTGGGCTTATTAATTAAAGGATAAATATTAACCTTCTCATACTCTATTCCTATCATCTGCCAAATTGGATCTTTCAATTTTATTTTTTCTAATGCTTTACTATGAATGGGGGTAGACTTTAGCTCACTATTAAAGATTCTAATTATTCTATAATTATCCCCAACTTGAACTAGAAATAAAATGCATAATATAGTTAAAGCTTTCCTCGGATTAAAGAATTCACTAAATCGAACAAATGTGAAGATGTATATCAAGTAAAATAATAGCCAGCTAAATCGACCAGAAGCTCTAAAAACTTTAACTATTGGTTCTAGAAATTCTGGAACATTGTATGAGAATATTCTTTCGCTTCCTAGTAAATCAACATTACCCAACAAGAAAATATTATTAGATAACGAATAAATGAATAGCAAAATCGCGACTAGAAGTATTGGGGAATGTATTTTGGAATTTAGCAAGTCTGATGTTTTAGAACGAAATTTTAATAAAATAAATATAATAAGTAAGAGAACACCTGAACCTAGGAAAGCAAAACCCTCAACTTCTTTTACAAAAAGTACAGAAGAAGAAAGAAGATTGTCTAATACAATTGAATAGAAACCTGTTGGTGAAGAGGGATTTAAAAAACCTAAGATACTCATTCCATATAGATCAAAACCACCTTCTTTTATACCCTTACCAATAGAGAATAAGCCTGTTGTATAAGAGACAAATGACATTAAAGCTAGAGAAAGGAAGAATTTTTTAAAAAATTGTGATGATTGAGTTTTAAAGTGTAGCAAAAAAATATTTGCTGTAAAAATTGCAAATACCATCATTGCTAGATATCCATTAATTAATATCGATATAATTAGCAAAAGATTCCACGACTTATATTTAATATCATTTGAATAATAGAAATATATGGAAGCCAAAATCAGCCAGTGCGAAGAAACAGCTTGTTGGAGAAAAACTCTATTAATAAATGGAGGAGCAATAAGGAAAAATATAGATGATACAAAGCATATTGTTTTGTTTTGAATAAAAAGATTTAAAATTTTATATGAAAAGAAAGACATAAGGAAGAATGATAAAAGACTCCAAGAGCCAAGATATTGAAAATTCTCTGGAAGAATTTCGCTAAAAAATCTAAAAACAAAAGCTGCCAGAGGAATTGCGTCTGTATGGTAGATGCTAACATTAAGTCCTTCTCCATAGTTAGGATTTAGCAATAGAGGGAACTGTAAATAGTCAGTGTTCCTAAAAAACTCCCAAGAGATCCAATAAGTCTCTATATCATTTGTAATTGAAGACTTCAAAAACCAAGAGAAATTTTCAAAATATAATATTTCATAGTTAAAACCAGAATATAAAAAGAATAAAAATGTAGAGAAAACTATTTGAAGAAGGAATATGTTTATATTTATTTTTTTAAACCAATCCATTATTTTCCTAAAAATTTTAACCTAACTAAAGTTTTAATATAAGACAGAAAGTATACAAAGGGTTTTCGTCTTGACTCATAATTAACTCTTTTTCTAAAAGTCCCAGGAATCTCATAAATAGTGATATCGTTTTTGATTCCTATTAATTTATAAATCATCTCCTCAATAATATCTATGTCATTTGAATACAAAGTAACTTGTTTCAGCAAATCCCCATTATAGGCCTTAAAGCTGTTGGAGAAGTCACTGCAATTTATTTTAAATAACATTCTACATATTTTATTTAAAAAAATAGAACCCAGCTCTTTAATATATGTGTTCTCACTTTTTGATGAAGTTAAATATCGTGAACTTACAACCAAATCATAAGAATCAGAATACTTAGATAAATCCAGAAGCTCCTTAGGGTTGTGTGATCCATCACCATCCATAAATATAATAGTTCTTCCTATTGCAGAAGATATTCCAGATCTAACAGCATCACCATACCTATCACCTCCAGCTCTTTGAATATACTTAACTTTGTGTGTCTGGGTTAGAATAAAAGTATCTTCATCTTTTGACATCCTATCAATTATAAGAATTTCGTATAAATGAATTGAATCCTTTAGAACTTCTAGTAATTCTGGAATTAAGAGCTTAAGATTTTCATATTCGTTATAACTTGGAATAATAATCGAATATTTAATCATTTTTCTTTAACCCAATCTAGCATCATATCTAAGCCTAAATCTACATTAACCTTTGGAGTCCAACCAAGAGCACTTTTAATCTTGTTAAGATCAGAAATATATACCTTTTGATCACTGACTCGCATAGGATTTATTTTATATCTGATTGCATTACCTGTTTTAATCTCAAGCTTTTCAAAAAGCTCTAAAAGAGACAGGCTATTTAATGATCCGCCACCAACATTAAAAGCTTCGCCTTTTAAATTATCAAATTTATGAATTGACTGGTAATACAAGTCCACAATATCATCACAATGCAATATATCTCTAACCTGTTTTCCAATACCATAAATGTCTATTTCCTCTTTTAATGGCTTAGAAAGCATCTCGCAAAAGAATCCAATCCAACCTTGATCAACTGTTGCGAATTGACGACCTCCATACATAGTAGAATGCCTAAAGACTGAGAGACTCATCTCGTATGACTTACAGTAATCTAAAAAATATAAATCAGCAGCCCCTTTAGAACACCCGTAAGGAGTTGAAAAATCTATCTTCATAGATTCAGGGAACCCATTTTCAAATTCAGGAGTTACATATCTTGAGCTACTTTCAACTGTTTTGACATATTCAAGATCACCATAAATTTTATTGGATGATGCATAAATTGCTCTACAATTATTATCAATACTTTTTATTGATTCTAATATATTAAGAGATCCTATAGTATTAATTTCAAAGTCTTTCAAAGGAGTATTTAATGAAGTAGTCATCGCTGTCTGTCCAGCAAGATGAAAAACAAAGTCTGGCATTTCATCTTGGAATACTTTTTTGATTTCCTCATAATTAGCAATATCAGTTTCATAAAAATTAAACTTCCCTTGAGTCTTTAGCCAATCAAGATTTCTCTTTGAGCCTAATCTGTAGAAATTATCTACTATTACTACTTCGTATCCAGACTTGATACCGTGTTGAGCTAAATTAGATCCTAGAAAGCCGCATCCACCAGTAATTAGTATTTTCATTAAAGCTCACCCTTGAGAAGAGGTTTAATGACTCTTCCTAGACCTACTTTCAAACTAATTGTGCTTCTAAGTCTTAGCCAAGCAGGATTCTTTTTATTATCAAATTCATCCCTTAGAATCTGATTAGTCTTCTTGTAGGTATTACCTTTATGACTATTAATGAATATATTTGATTTCAACAAAGATTTAATTGTAGAAATGAATTTATGAAGACTGTTGAACTCGGTTGATGAAAAGAACAGCTCAGAGTATGGTTCATCAAGCTTATATATTGAAAGTATCAGTTTATTAATATATTTTAAAAAATCATCTATATATAAAAAGTTTCTTATTAAATTTGGATTATATAGCGTAATATTTTTATCGTTATTTATTATCTCAAAAACTGTTTTATTTACAAATTTATGTAGCTTATCGTTCGGCCCATAAACTATATCGCAATGAATATTTATTTTGTTGAATGACGACTCTTTAGATATAAAAAATTGTCTAAAGCTTTCCTTGGAACTATGGTATTCCCTACCTTTACCGTGACCAATAATGGAACTTGGAAGGTCAGGTGAATTTAAAGCCTTATTTGTATCTAAATTAACAAAGTAATCCACCCTATACTTATTAGTTAAATTAAATATTCTCTTGGAATCTAGATAATTAACTTTATTTAAATCTTTTGGCTTACCTAAGAGTATCCCTCTATTATTAAAAACTATATTAATCTTTTTTAACTTAAGTATTTTTTCGAAGTCATTATAATGATAAATTTTTTTCTCATGATTGACTCTAGAAATTTTATCGGTCAGAAAGAAGAAATTGAACTTACTGAATTTCTTAAAAATATTTAAGCCTATGAATCCATCTATACTAGTAAATAAAACTTTTTTTTCTATCATTTTTAAATCTTAAAATAATCCCTAATTAAAGTAATTGAGAATTTCTCTATATCCTTCGGGTTAGAATGATAAGCTTCGTTCCATTTTATAGTCTGATCTATAGCTCCCAAAGTTTTATATTTATTCTTCCATCCAAGCTCATGAAATGCTTTCTTTGAATTTAACAAAAGATTTTTAGATTCTTTAAAACCTTTATTTTGATTTAGAAATTTTATATCTTTAAACTTAAAATACTTTGCTACATAGTCCACTATCTCTTTAACAGTAACTACATCTTTCTGAACTGGCGCAAAATTGTAAGATAGAACTTCTTTTTTTCTTATTTTCTTTAACATTGCAGTTTGCACCAAGTATCCATTAAGAACGTCGAATATATATTGCCATGGTCTTATTGAATTGGGATTTCTAATAGTTAGTCTATTCTTATTTATAATTGATTCAAAAATATCAGGAATCAATCTATCCTCACCAAAATCACCACCACCTATAACATTTCCAGCTCTAGCTGTTCCCACGGCAATGTTATTTTTTAAGAAACTCTCATAAAATGACTTAGTCAAAATCTCTGAACATGCTTTACTGGATGAGTATATGTCTTTACCACCTAGGTTATCCGTTTCTTTAAATGCCTTTTTAATATCGTCATTCTCGTAACATTTATCTGTCGTAACATTTAAAAAAAACTTAAGAGTCTTAATATTCCTGCAAATATCAAGCAAGTTTGAGACGCCTAATATGTTAGACCGAATTGTTTCTAAAGGATTCTTGTAAGATCTAATTACATAAGGTTGAGCAGCAAGGTGGAAAATAATCTCTGGCTTAATTTTTTCAATTGATTTTGCTAATTTTTTATAGTCTACAAGATTAATATAATTCGATTTTATTTTTTTATTAAGCTTAATTATATTGTAGAAGTTACCTCTTGTATCCTCTGGTTTCAAAGATATACCATGAACTTTGGCTCCCAACTCATTTAGAATTAAAGAAAGCCAGGCACCTTTAAAGCCAGTATGTCCAGTAACAAGGACCCTTTTACCAGAATAGAATCTTTTTAAGTTCATTTTTTACCAGGTTTTCCAAGGTGGATTTTTGAGTTTTGATAGTTCTTCTAAATAAACTTTATCTCTAATTGTATCCATTGGATGCCAGAAACCTAGATGTTTAAATCCCATCAAATTTCCTGAAGCTGCGATTTTTTTTAGTGGGGCTTTCTCCCATTGCTCATTACTATTAGTAATATATTTTAAGGCTTTTTTGTTAACCACGAAGAAGCCTGCATTAACAAATTTATCAGGGTTATCTTGCTTCTCTTTTATACTAGAGATTGTGTTTCCTTTAAAAGTAATCGATCCAAATCTTCCTTCTGGAATTGCTGCAGTCATTGTTACTAATTTTTTATGTCTCTTGTGGAACTCTATACTCTTACTAATATTGACATCTCCAACACCATCACCATAAGTTAATAGAAAATCATCTTCAGGTATATATTTGGCAACTTTCTTGATTCTACCTGCTGTATTCGTTTCTAATCCTGTATCAATAATGGATATCTTCCAATTCTCTTTAACATTAGAATCTACTTCGATACTATTATCTTTTATATCAATATGAATTTCGGAATTATTAACTTTATAATTAACAAAGTAATTTTTTATATAATTTGATTTGTAACCTGTACATATTATGAACTCATCAACACCGTGAGCCGAATAATGTTTCATGATATGCCAAAGTATTGGCCTATTTCCAATCTCAATCATTGGCTTTGGAACTTCTTGAGTCTCTTCACTCAACCTTGTACCTTTACCGCCTGCTAGTATTACACATTTCATAATAAATCTATAAGGTATAATACTATAAGGAATCGATATATAAATGGGAAAATCAATTTATTTTAAACTAGTTCTTCTTCTTTCAGTCTTTTGTTCTGGTTATTTTAGAATTTATAAAAATTTAGCTGAATCAAAGCAATTTTTTTGGGATTCAATGGTTTACTATTGCGGGCCTTTTATCTATAGTCAAACAGGTGCAGGATACGGTCCTCTTGTGGATTGTTCTAAAGAATTAATTAACTTTAAATTTGTTTATTTACCAATATATTTAAGAATTTTAAACTTTTATATTCTAACTCCTGAAGTTTTTCAAATTATTTGGATATCGATTCTAACTATTTCTGTTTTTATAATTATTATTACTATGAGAAAAATATACGGTGCAATAAGTATATTAATGTGTCTCGTTATATCAATATTCAGCTTTAGCTCTATTCCGCTATATGGTTATATTTCTGGAAATATATCCTCCATACTTTATGTTTCTACAACAATTGGACTTTTACTATCAACCTCCAATAGATCAAGGATTAGAGATTTAGGTATGATTTTAATTACTCTTCCAAGCTTATTTAAAATTCATATGATCCTTTTTCTACTAGTACCTTTTGCTTTAACAAAAAGTACAGATATTAAGAAATTGTTTATTTTATTTATATCTCCTTTTATTTTTATTGTTATCAATCAGAATCTTTACCCGCATGAATTCACTTTATTATCAGAAAATATTGCAATACTTCCCTATGTTGGTGATATGGGTGTGGGCTCCCTCCAAGTAATTAATTATATAAAGTCTAATCTCTTAGGTTTGGGTGCAGCCTTTACAGGCGATCACAATTGGTTAATAGTGCCGAGTAGGATTAATAAAGTTGATTTCTTAATTGATTACATTGTATATTCTGCACTTCTTATATTCATAATATATAGAATTTATAAAATAAAATTTATTAAGCTGTCTAGTGACTCTCTTATAGAGAGGAATGTTAAGTTTTCCATCGCAATAATAGGAGTTTATCTTGTTATACCCAGATTAAAGCAATATGACATGTTGATATGCGGGATTCCAACAATTTACCTTGTTAACAGTACTTTTTTTAATGATGGATTAAAAAAATTCACACCCTCTTTTAATTCAAAATATATAATACTATTGCTGAACACTCTGATTCTAGGGTTTTATAACATTAAAACTGACAATTACTTTGTATATCCCATTATATTATTAATTTTTATAGTGAGCATTCTAAGTATTGATAAAATGAAAAATGATATATAAAAAAGTTAAAAATAATATATGATATGAGTATTAAAATGTTGAATATAAAAGAAAAAATACCACTTCTAAGAGTCGCTATTAAGAAACTTTATGCTAAAAATTCTGAGATATTCAATTTAACTTCTATTCCTATAATCAATAACTTCTTACTTATTCTTTTCTCCTACATGCTTTTGAGCCTAATATCTAATCAAATAGTAAATTCTTCATTTATTACAGCGCACATTCTTTCTTGGGACTCTTATGTCTACATGTGTGGGGTCAGCTTATTTCTAAATGGTCAAGATCCATACGATTATATTGTATTAAGGGATTGCCTACCTGATAATTGGAATTTTTATTTTAATATGCCATCAACAGTAATATACCTTTATCTACCTTTTTATAAACTCACAAATTTCCAATGGCTATTCATAATTAATGCGATTAACTTTTATCTATTAATTTCTTTATTTATTAAACTAATCAAAAGGTTTGATTTAAATAAAGGAATTGGGATCATTCTTACAGGATATATCTTTTTTGTTATCAATACTTTTGATGGTGCTATAACAGTTGCTATATACTCGGGAAATATGGGATTACCTATCGCACTTATAGCTTCAAACTTACTCATTGATTACGTTGAAGAAAAAAATAATAGATTTATTTATTTTATCGTTATAGCAACTCTATTAAAACCCATCTATCTCTGTTTTTGTGGTGCTATACTATTAAAAGAGAAGAGATTTAAAGACTTCTTAATAAAACTTAGCTATATCTTAATATCTGTTATTGGGCTTTATGGAATTTTATTCTATTTAGATCCAATAAATTTTAAAGGTTTTATAAATAATACATCTGCACTTACCAATTCAATCGACTTAGGCTTTGGATTCATAAGTTTAACAAAAGAGCTATTAGATTACATTAGATATCAGTATCAGAATATGTCAATTTTGACAATAATTGGATCTTTAATATGTGTAATACATTTATTCTTTATTCATTTTATTACAAAGAAAATCCCAACTACCAAAGTTGAAAAAATAATGCTAATTTCTTTAGCCACAATGCTATTCTTCCCTAGAATAAAAGTTTATGATTCACTTTTTATAATACCAATCATCAGTTATTTACCCTTTTACTTTTATAATACTTTCAACGTTAAGGGTTCAGCTTTTAAATCAAATGTTAGCGATATATTATATCTTCTTCAGGAAAGACTTCACTTAATTACTACTGTATTAATAATCTATCCATTATTTATTTACAATAGATGGGAACCTTATCATTTTACTTTCATAATTATCATTTCTCTTTACTTGTTTATTTTTACCTTAAATAAGAAGTCTAAGTTATAAAGAGAAGAAATTTATTCTACAGTTGGTTGGAATATCGCTTTGAGTTAATCTCACATTTATCAATTCTGAACCTATTGGAAACTGATAGTCATTATTTAGATTAAGATTAAGAGTTTTGACTGGATACTGCTCATTTAGTTCATCAATAAAGTTATCGCACTTGCCTACCAAATCAATAAAACCGCTCCTTATTACTAAAAACTGCTCATTCTGCTTTATATAGTCAATATAAAAACTGATTACTTCTGCAAACTTTGTATTTTCTCTAACAATTTCACCTATCTTATTATCACCGGAGACATTACGAAAAACTAAACTAGTTAAGTCTTTTGTTTGTGAGGGTTTAAAATAAAGTCTGAATTCAGAAACTCTAAAGCCTAAAATTTTTGTTAACTTATTTGATCTCTCAAGTTTATCTTTTGATTCAACTTCAAAAAAGGCACATCTTTGTAGAATTTCATTAATATACTTTCTAGATCCTTTGATGTCTTGATCAACCCATCCTGACTCCATACTAAAAGCTCTTTTGTTTTTTTCATAATCTTTGTATTCTGAATTGTATATATATGAGTTGTAAATATCATTTGGATCATATTGAATATCCTTAAGATGACAAATTTCATTATAATAGCGAACTTTCTTCGCTAATCCCGAAGAGTAAAGATAAGGAGAAACGACAAAAGGTGAAAGCAAGGGCCTAATATTTTTTATAGCGGAATACAGCTCTTGTGATCTTTTATGCAGAAATGCAACCTCATTTTGTAACAATTCTGTAAAAACTTTAATACTATCTATGTTGAAAGTAAAAGCCCTAGATGGATTCAAATGCTTTCTAATCAAATTATCCTTAATTAACTTTTCAGGATTCAATCCAACATCATCATTTATAACATAGAATGCTAGCTCTGAGTCTTTAGGTAAATCAATTATAATTTGAAAATCTTTCTCATTTATTAGACCTGATGTTTTTTGTATATAGGGAGCTAGATAAGATAAAGTTTTAATCTCAAGCTCTGTCTTATTTTTTTTGACTAAAACACCTGGTTTTAGAAGAAGGCTAAGAAGTTCTTTATCTTCTCTAAGTTGATCAGTAAAATAGTATTTAAAAGCAATTGAAGGCTTAAATATTCTGTCCACTTTTATAACTATAAAAGATAAAATTAATGCAGATATTAGAATTAAAAATGTCTTTTTCATAATAAATTAAGTCGACTAACTTTTAGGATATAGTAAATGAAATCTATATCAACATATATTTTTATATTAACAAAACCTATATGTTACAATACCTCTAATGAAACTCTTGGTGACGGGTGGAAGCGCCTTTATTGGTTCCACTTTGGCTGAATCTTTATCTGACTCTTTTCAAGTATATGCTCCATCATCTTCTAAAAGGATTTTACCAAAAGACTTTGAAACCATTGCAAAATTATATAATAAATAATGCATAAAAAAAGTAGTAACCGAAAATAATTCATTTATATTATCGTATGGAAAAAATATCATATGCAAAAACCGTATACGGACAAGAAGAAGTAGATGCAGTTGTTAAGTGCTTAAACGAATCGACTCAAATGGGAAACTATGCAAGAAAATTTGAGTCTAAGATAGCTCAATTATTTGATAAAAAAGATTGCTTATATGTTAATTCGGGTTCCTCTGCATTATTTTTGGGTATAGAATCTCTGAATCTTAAAGAAGGTGGTGAAGTAATAACTCCAGCCTTAACTTTTGGAACAACGGTTAGTTGCCTACTAAAAAATAATCTAATTCCATCATTTGTTGACGTTGAACCACTATCTTATTGTATAGACGTATCACAAATAGAAAAATCAATAAATAAAAATACAGTTGCAATTATTGCGCCAAACCTTATGGGAAATATTTGTGACTGGAAAGCTATTAGAGAAATTGCTGATAAAAATGGGCTCATAGTAATAGAAGATTCAGCAGATACTTTAGGGGCGACTATTGAAGGTAAAAGTTCCGGATTTTTTTCTGATATTTCAATTACAAGCTTTTACGGTTCACATATTATTAATTGTGCTGGAAACGGTGGAGCTTTAGCGATAAATAATAAAGAAGTTCTTGAAAAAGCTAAGCTACTAAGGTCTTGGGGTAGAAGCTCATCACTGTTTGATGAGAAGAGTGAGGCAATAGAAAACAGGTTTAACATCGATTTAGACGGTATAGAATATGATGCGAAATTTGTTTTTGAGATACCTGGTTACAATCTAGAAGGTAGCGAGATTGGTGCAGCTTTTGGATTAGCTCAATTAAATAAACTTCAAGATAATATCTCCATAAGACAAGATAATTTTAAAAAACAGTGTGCTTTTTTCGAAAAATATGGCGAATTCTTTTCAAACCCTATCGAAAATCAAAATGCAAATACTGCCTGGTTAGCTTTTCCAATTTTGATAAAAGAAAATGCCAAATTCTCTAGAAGAGATATTCAAATATATCTTGAGAAAAGGGACATACAAACTAGAGTTGTTTTTACAGGCAATATAATAAGGCAGCCAATGATGAAAGATGCAAAATATATAACTTCTAAAAATGGATACAATAATGCTGATTCTATTATGGAAAGAGCCTTCCTTCTACCTTTGCATCATGGAATGACTGATAGTATGTTCACTAGGCTTCATTCAACAATTGATGAGTTCATTGAATCTTTATAAAAGAACAAAACTATATAAATAATAATTTTTAATAAATAGGTTATAAGATATAATATTTTCCCATGAGCATCATTTCTATTATAATTCCATGCTTTAATGAAGAAGATAACGTCGAAAAGATTGCGACAAGCATAAAAGCAAATCCAATAATAGGATCGTGCCACATTCTAAACTGAAAAAGTAAAGGGACCATAAAGCCGCAAATATATGACAATCTTGTGTTCTTTGTAATAAAGTGAATTATTTTTGAATAAAATAAAACATTTAACGCAATTATGGCCAATGTAATACTCTTGACGATATAGGGACTTGGCTGTAATGAGTAAAGTCCTTTTGTATAAAACCAAGCAAAAGGAGAGAGTCTTCCATTCCCTATAAGCCAGGCTTTAATTTCTTTAAAGAGATCTTGCCAGAAGGATAAACCTTCATATAGATTCTTTCCTGCAATTTGAGAATTGTATGAATCGTCAGAAATAAACCCTACACCTTGTAATGGAAATAGTACATAAAGGACCCATAAAATTAGTAATAAATCTAAAATAATTAATCTATTTTTATGAAAAAAAGAATTTTTTAGAATACTGATTATTTTCTCCACCACATGGAGGATAATAATTAATAATTGAAGGAATACAATTTGAAATAACTCTTAAAACTCTAATACTCAACAAAATCGTTGAACTCATAATTACCAATCCCGTATACAATGTTTCTCGGGTCACCGTTATCAATGTGATGTGAATCACTTTTAAAATTTAAATAATTAACACCTGGCTTTAGATTGAGTACTATTTCAATTTCTTTTTGACCTAATACAAAGTATCTGCTCATTTCTAAAAATCCTCTGCTATCAGGAATTGTATGAGTAATAGACACCGAAGCGTGTTGGAATTTGGAATTTGGCCTAATCAAAATGAGAGATAATGTCTTTTTTAAAGATTTATCTGTAGAATTTTCTATTACCATAGTAGAGTCACCTGATGACCATCGTAGATAGCCTCGCTTTCCGCTCTCTCTAGAATAAAAACCTTTAAAACCATAAGATATTTCATCTATTTCATAGTCTCTAATGTCGTAATCCAAAGTAGTTGTTCCCACCTCAGTGTTAGCTATTTTCAATAAATCATAGGTTTTTGAAGAGCTAACTTCACTAAGCTCATTTGTTTTTGAATTATAAATTTTATAATCGTTAAATCTCATAGAAATCGGAATCCCTTCTTTTATAACCACGTCACTCAATCTTGCTACAAAGACAGATCCAGCCTTATAATCGCTACTTAAAAAATATGCTAATCCATATATATCATTCTTATCCTCTTTGACATCTATACAGTTTGGAAACTCTTTGGGTTCATTGATACCACAAAGATTCATCGCCCTACCCATTTTCATAGCATAGAACCATGGGTGATCAGAGGGATACCTTCCATTCCTAAGTAATAAAGAATCGCTAGAAACGTGATCTAGAATTCCACTTTCAATTGATTTTCTCAATAAATCTCTAGGATATTTATATGCCTTATTAACTTCATGTGATACGAAAGAATTTTCCAGTCTAGTTAAATAACCAATGGAAACTATAATTAAAAAAACTAAGATAAAAGCTCTGTTTGGATAGTTCTTAAAAAAATATCTGTTTTTTATATAATTTATTAAATATATAAATAGAGCAGAGGCACCAAAATATTGAATAAAAACTACAATGTAGCCATACCCAAAACCCATTTCTATTAGCTCATGTTGATGTCCGGTTAGCACAATTGGTATTGCTGGAACAAACAATAGGGCTAAAGAAAAAATAAACAACTTAATTGAAGTGCTAGTTCCTGACAAACTACCTTTAACTTTATTTAACTGAGCGGTGACAATTAAAGAGAAAAAAGAAAATATTAAGAGCACTGAATAAGTAATTTTAGTCAAGGATTCATGAGCAGGAGCATTGGCTATCTTCCAAGATAACGGAAATGCTGAAGTTATCTGAACTAAAAGCGAAGAAAAGATAACCTGATAATCAAAGTTTAGAGCTGAACCAGGATACTCATTTCTATTAGGATCCTTAAAGTAGATTGTGATAAAGATATGCAGAGAAGTCATCGCAACAATTAGTAATAAAGGTTTCCACCAACCCCTTCTTTCCTTAGCAAAAATAACAATAAGAACGTAGAAACTTACAAACACATAAGTAAGCTCGTAAGTCCAAAGAGATAGCAAATATAAGAATCCAAACAAAGAAATTGTACCAAGCTTATTTTCTTCCAAATAATTAATTAAAAGATATGTGGTTGAGAACAAGAACAGAGATACGAGTGGTATCATAAAAGTAAAGGCCATTATAGGGTCATGCCAGAGTCTAAATTGGAAGAATATAGGTACTATAAATGCACAAATATAAGATAAATTTCTATCTTTGGTTATAAATTGAATAATCTTTGCATAAAATAAGACATTCAAAGCCACAATGATTAAAGTTATTAGTTTTACAACAAAAGTGGTCGGTTGAAGCGTATAAAGACCATACTTATAAAACCAGTTAAATGGCCAGAATCTACCAGACCCAGTTAGCCAGCCATGGATTTCAGAATACACTCTTTCCCACAATGTAACTCCCTCGGATATATTTTTACCCAAAATTTGTGAATTGTAGGCTTCATCAGAGATAAATCCAATGCTTAAGAGAGGGAATAAAACATAGAAAACCCAAGAAAGGAGAATCAGGTCTAAAATTAAAACCTTATTTTTGGAGAAAAATGGATCATTATTAATGGTATTAAGGAATTTTTCCATAATTATGCTATGAATAATAAGTAAAAAAATCAATAATACAAATTTTATTGCCCAGAAAGCAAATATTTATTGATTTTATTTATAAAAAATACTACTATATTGAAAAGTCGTCATTTAACTCTAATTGCAGCGACTTTAAATACTTGCTAAACGGAGAAAAGACATTTTCTTTGTCTTTCTCTTGAGTTACAAATTTCACGATGGAGTTTAATATGTTATTCATTTCTAAAGATTGTTCATGTTTTTGCCTATTAAACTGTTGTTGTTGTAGCTTCAAATAATATTTATTGAAGAATTAAAATTTAATTATTTTGACTTTTTAATTAATTTTTAAGGTCAAGATGGAGGAATAAAATGGGAATGACTGCTGATAAAACTTTTTACCCCACTGCTAAAATGGCAATGGAGGCACCAAAAGAAGAACTTGCTTATATTGCAACACTAAATGTTCATGGTAAGCCTGACTCTCTTTCAACCGTAGATGTGAATCCTGAATCAGATTCATACTTATCAAAAGTTGGAGAACTAACACTTCCTAATATTGGAGATGAATTACATCACTTTGGTTGGAATGCATGTAGTGCTCACTTATGCCCGTATGCTCCTCACCCAGACGTTGAAAGGAGATATCTACTTATCCCAGGGTTAAGATCTTCAAGAATGTATATTGTAGATACAAAAGATAATCCAAAAGACCCTAAAATAATCAAAACTATTGAGCCTGAAGAATTAATGAAAAAAACTGGCTACAGTAGACCTCATACTATTCATTGCGGTCCTGAAGGTATTTATGTTAGTGCCTTAGGTGGTGGAACTGAATCAGGAGAAGGTCCTGGTGGAATATTCCTAATGGATCACCTTACTTTAGAAATAAAAGGACAATGGGAAAAAGATAGAGGTCCCCAACACTATGCCTACGACTTCTGGTGGCACTTAGGTCATGACAGAGTAATAACCTCAGAATGGGGTACTCCAGATCTTTTTGAAAATGGGCTAAATCTGGAAGCTGCTGTGGCAGGAAGATATGGTCACAAGCTTCATATATGGGATTTAAAAACACATAATCATCTACATGAATTAGATCTAGGAAAGGAACATCAGATGGTATTAGAACTTAGGCCATCTAAGAATCCAAAAAATACTTATGGTTTTGTTGGTGTAGTAGTCAACACTCAAGATTTATCAGCATCTATTTGGACATGGTACCTTGAGAAAGATGAGTGGAAAATTAAAAAAACTATAACTATACCAGCGCAGCCTGCGGCAGTAGAAGAGTTACCCGCACCACTTAAACAATTTGGGGCTGTCCCACCACTAATAACAGACATAAATTTATCATTGGATGATAAGTTTTTATACGTTTCCTGCTGGGGTACTGGAGAACTTCACCAGTATGATGTTTCAGATCCATTTAAACCTAAATTAGTAGGAATGGTTGAAATCGGCGGGGTGGCAAAGAAAAAAGCTCATCCTAATGGTAGTCCAGCAACAGGTGGACCACAGATGGTCGAACTAAGTAGGGATGGTAAAAGACTTTATTTTACTAACTCACTTTACAGTAGTTGGGACGATCAATTTTACGATGATATAAAAGGCTGGTTTGTTAAAGCCGATGTAGATTTATCAGGTGGAATAACACTAGATAAAGACTTCTTCATGGACTTCGGAGATCAAAGAACGCACCAAGTTAGGCTACAGGGCGGAGATGCTTCATCAGATTCATTTTGTTATCCAAATGAAGAATAGTTTTAAATAATATTATTCTGAAGTTTGGAGCTTATAATGGAAACCATGGAACATTCTTTACTATTCTTTCTTACTCTTGGGGTTTATCATGGAATAAACCCTGGGATGGGATGGCTTTTTAGTGTCTCGATTGCTATGCAAAAGGAATCGACTAGAAAGATATTTACTAGTCAAATACCAATAGCTGTTGGACACCTAGCCTCGCTTATAGTGACATTAGCCATATTTGAGACTCTTAAGAATATAATCCCAATTCATTATACTAAAATTTTCTTTGCATCTGTGTTAATTATTTTTGGAGCGTATAAAATTTATGATCGTGCCCATATGAACTGGGTTAAAATGAATGTGGGGAATATTGATCTTGTAATATGGTCTTTCTTAATGGCCTCATCACACGGCGCAGGGCTTATGTTGATTCCAGGATTTAATACTCAATCAGGTCATCATTCCGTGGTTCATATATTTAAAAGTGGTCTTCTACCCTTAGTATCACATATGGCAGGAATGATAATTATCTCCACTACAATAGCATATTTTGTATATAAGGTAATAGGACTTAGGATACTAAGAACAGCATGGGTGAACTTTGATTATTTATGGTCTTATGCGTTAATAATTGGCGGGTTATTCATCCTCTTTAGCTAATTAATAAAACTGTATTAGGAAATAAGTTTATTATGCTATCATAAAATTTATGAAGAAAATTGATTTCTCTAAGATTTCAAATGTTAAACAGATGAATTCTTTAGCCAAAGATTCATTCGTATCACATCTAGGAATTAAGATTACTAAAATTAATAAGCAAGGTGCCGTGGCCAAGCTAAAAGTATCTAAAGTAATAATGGCTCCAAACGCTCTTATCCATGGTGGAGCAATAACGAGCTTAGCAGATACTGCATGCGGTTTTGGGACCATGTATCACCTTAAAAAAGATCAAATGTTTGCAACTATAGAGCTCAAAACTAACTTCATTTCAGCAGTTCAAAAGGGAATAATGGTTTGTGAGGCAAACCTCATTCATAAAGGCAAGACTCTTCATGTATGGGACTCTAAAATCTTTGAAGAAAAAAGTCTAAAAGTTATTGCTCTTTTTAGATGTACTCAAATGATAATTTATCAAAAAAGGGCTAGGGATAAAAAATGATAGAATCTAGTAAAAATGAGAACGTATCAATAATCACAATTAATAAACCGAAAGTAAATGCTATTGATAAAAATATGCTAGATATGCTTAAGAGGGCAATCAATGATGCTGAGATAGATGAAACCACAAATGTAACACTTATAACAGGGTCTGGAAGTTTTTTTTCTTTTGGTTTAGATATCCCAGCTTTCCTATTACTTGAGAGAAGTGAGCTTAAGAATTCAATTCATAAATTACTAGAAATATGCAAAAGCCTTTATCTTTCTAAAAAAATTACAATAGCTTCGGTGAATGGCCATGCAACAGGTGCAGGCTGCATGATTGCTTTAAGTTGTGACTTTAAAAATATGGTAGATAAAAGAGCAAAAATTGCATTAAATGAAATTAACATTGGATTATCATTATTTTCTAGCACTATTTATATGCTGAAAAGCTCTGTGGGTTTAAATAATTCTAAAAATTTACTATTAAATGGAAATTTAATCAACCCTGATGAAGCTTTAAAAATTGGCCTAATTGACTCACTACATCCCAAGGAAGAGCTATTGGAATATTCATTACAACTTGGGAATACATTTAAAAGTAAAAGCAATAAGATAATAGAAAATATGAAACGAGAACTTTTAAAGAACATGGGGGATCAATTAAATGATTCCGATGAAAGCGTTGAAGAGTTTTTAGATATATTCTACTTAGAAGAAACTCAAGCAATCTTAAAAGAAATAATTGTCAGAAAATAGTTTTACAAATTAATTTCTAAATGATATTTTTTATATATAACAATGATAACCAAAGAACAAAGAAATAAGATTGTTGTTGAACAAAAAAAGTTTGTTAACTATCTAGACAAGAACAATCTCAGGCTAACAAAAGCAAGAATCGAGGTTTTTAACTTGATAACTAAAATGAATAATCACTTTGGTGCTGAAGATTTATTAAAAATAAAAAAAGATTCTGTATCTAGAGCCACTTTGTACAGAACTTTAAATGAATTAGTTAAATCTTTAGTTTTAAGAAAGACCGCTTTTGGAGAGAAACATCAGCATTTTGAGTTTGTCTTTGATGAAAAACCCCACCACCATGCATTTTGCATATCATGCAAAGAAAATATAGAATTTCCAGATTTTGGTGAAGAAAAAATGTACAAGAAAATATTAAAAGAAAAGGGATTTGAAATACTAGGCCATGAGATGCATTTTTACGGTTTCTGTAAAGAATGTGCCCATAAAAAAACTTAAACTTTTTGTGCTTTACTTGATTGCTTAAAGAAGCAAAAAATAAATACAATTGTCATTATCAGAACTATAGTTGGTGCTGGAGCACTATCTAAGAAAAAGCTTAGATAAACTCCAAAAATTGAACATAAAACTGATATAGCTACAGAATATTTAAGCATTCTAATAAAATCTTTTGAAATAAGAAAAGAAATTGCTCCTGGTATTATTAACATTGCAATACCTAATATTATCCCACTAGATTCGATAGATGCGACTATAGCAAGAGATAGTACAGCTAAAAAAATATAATTTAATTTTGAAACATTAATCCCTATTGCTTTTGCATGTTGAGTATCGAAAATATTAACAAGAATGTCTAATCTTTTAATTAATATAAATATAGTACAAATACTAGCAAGAATTAGGCCCTGAAGAACGTCGTTCCATGATAGTCCCAATATATTTCCAAATAGAATATGATCCAAATGAATCTCTGTTTCTATCTTTAAATATAAGATTAAACCTAATGCGAACATGCCAGAAAAAACAATTCCCAAGACTGAATCCTGCTTAATCCTGGTATTAGCTTTTATGTAACCCGAAAGTAAGGCGCAGCAAACACCAGCTATAAAAGCACCAATAGCGAGGGCTATTTGAGAAATATATGCTATAACAATTCCTGGTAAGACTGCGTGAGATATAGCATCTCCCATTAATGACCAACCTCTTAGGACAAGGTAGCATGAAAGAATTGACATAGGTATTGCGATGATAACAGACATAAGAAATGCTTTTTGCATAAATCCAAAAGTAAATGGAATTATTAGTGTCTCAATGAATTCAAACATCTTTAAGCAAGCCTCTTTTGTCTTTCTTCCAAACCATAGGATTGCCATTGTTTTTAAAGATAAATGCAGCAAAGAAAACTATTGTTAGCATTAGAACAATAACTCCCCCGGTTGCACCATCAATAAAATAACTTAAATAGGATCCGCAAAAAGATGTTACCGAACCTATAGAGATACTTAATATTATCAATGTCGAAAATCTATTTGTTATTAAATAAGCTGTTGCTCCCGGAGTCACCACTAAGGCTATAACGAGAAAAGCACCCACAGTTTGCAATGCAGCTACTGTGGCAACACTGAGAAGGGTAAAGAATAAAACCTTTATCTTATAGGAGTCAATCCCGACAGACTTAGCATGAACTTCATCGAAGAAAACAATCATAAATTCTTTCCATTTTAAGGTTAGAACTATAAAAGAAATCAAAGAAACTAGAACTAGCTGTAGAGTATCAAAATCTGTAATAGCTAAGATATTTCCAAGAATTATCTTTTGCACATCAACTGAAGTGGGATTTAGTGAAACTATAAAAAGTCCAAGTGCGAAAAAAGATGTAAAGATTATCCCAATAATTGCATCTTCTTTTAATTTTGTTTTTTTATTTAGGAACAACATTGTAAGTGCAGCCAAAGAACCAGATAAAAAAGCACCCAAAGAGAATGGAAGTCCTAGGATATATGCTCCAGCAACACCTGGTACTACTGCATGGGAAAGTGCATCACCCATCAGAGACCAGCCTTTCAACATTAGATATGAAGAAAGGAAAGCGCAAAGCCCTCCAACTAATGTACTCATCCAGATCGCCCTATTCATATATTCGTATGCAAAAGGTTCCATTAGTAGATCAATCATTTTTCACTCTTTTTAATTTCAGCTTTATCATAGAAGACCAATGGTCTTTCGTCGTCCGTTAACACAGTGACGCCCCTATCGTCTTTGTCAGTATGAATATCTTTTCCAGGAAGGATGAATTGCCTCAAAGCTCCACCAAAAGTTAGCTCTAAATTTGATTGTGTAAAAACAATATCTGTTGGACCAGAAGCTATTATAGTTTGATTAATTAATATACTTTGATTACAAAATTCAGGAACACTTCCTAAATTATGTGTAGCAATTAGTATCACTTTACCTTCATCTCTTAAATTTGATAATAATAAAACTATTTCTTCTTCTGACTTTACATCTATCCCTGTAAAAGGTTCGTCAAGAAGAATAACTTCACTTTTTTGAGCTAGCGCCCTTGCAAGAAAAACTCTCTTCTTTTGACCCCCTGAAAGTTCACCTATTTGTCTTTTAGAATAACTTTGCATACCTACCCTATCTAGCGACTCCCTTGCTAAATTAAAATCATTTTCCTTTGGAATTCTTAGCCAATTCATATGACCATATCTTCCCATCATAACTACGTCTTCAACGAGAATAGGAAAATCCCAATCAATTTCTTCATTCTGAGGAACATAAGCTATTAGATTTTTCTTTAAGGCTGAATCAATATTTAAACCTAATAATTTTATAGTGCCAGTTTTTAATGGTACAAAGCCCATGATGGCTTTAAATAAAGTAGACTTACCGCTACCATTAATCCCAACTAATGCAGCAATCACTCCTTTGTCTAAATTGAAAGTTACGTTAGATAATGCCGTATGGCCATTATTGTAAACAACTTGAACATTGTTAACCTCTAAAGAGTTCGCTCCTGAAACGGAATTATACATCTAAACTACTCAAGACTTTCCTTTAAACCATCTGCAATTCTTTCGGTAGTTACTCTCAAAAGATCAAGATATGTTGGAACTGGGCCATCTTTAAGGCTTAATGAGTCGACATATAAAACACCCCCGTAGCTTATATCAGCTTCTTGGGCTACTTGCTGGGCAGGTTTTGGTGAAATTGTACTCTCACTAAAAATTACACTAATATTATTTTCTCTTACTTTATCTATAACATTTCTAACTTGGCTCGGGGTACCTTGACTATCTGAATTCATAGGCCACAAATATAACTCTCTTAGGCCAAAATCTCTAATTAAATAACTGAAGGCACCTTCGCTGGTTACTAACCACCGTCTTTCCCTTGGTATAGTAGAGAACTTATTCCTAATTGGTAGAATTGCGGAATTAAGCTTTCTAGAATATTCTTTAGCATTTTTATTATAAGTTAATGTGTTTTCTGGATCATATTTTACAAGAGCAGCTCTAATATTTTCTATATAGATCAATCCATCATTAGGAGACATCCATGCATGAGGATTTGGCTTACCTTTATAAGAACCTTCACTAATACCCAGTGGGATTATACCTTTAGTTAATATTACTGATGGTGTAGAATCAATATTCTGAAAGAACTTTTCAAACCAAAGCTCTAAGTTTAAACCATTCCAAAGAATTAAATCAGCTTTTTCAGCTTTTAGAATATCTCTTGGTGTTGGTTGATAAGTATGAATATCTGCCCCAGGTTTAGTGATTGAGACTATCTCAGCTTTGTCACCAGCAATATTCCTAGCCATATCCGCAAAAATAGTAAAAGTTGTAACAACTTTAAACTTTTCTTTTGCAAATGGAGCAAATGTTATGCCTGATAATACAAAAAATAAAAATATTAATGTTACATGTCCATAAAATTTAATCATGAGACAGTGTCTCATATTAATGAGTGAGTATCAAGTTAGTGAAATAGTTAATTTTTTCTTTCTTTCACAACTATTAATAAAATAAACACTAGAGATAATAAAAAGATAGATAAAGACCAAGCTGCAAAAGATACACCAAAAAGAGTTGAGGAAATATCTGTACAACTACCTTCAAAAGAGAACAGCTGTGAGATAAAATCACCCAAAGATGAAGAATTAGAATTAGTATCAACGTTAGGAGAACACAAAAAAGAAGAGTTTTCACTTAGAACTTTATTTTGCAGTATAACTTGTCTAGAACTGAAGAATATACCTAGAAAATTAAATGAAATAAGTACTATATTTAAGAATAAGCTTTTAGAGTTCTTAGCAAACTTTACACTTAAGGATATAAGAAGAACAAAAAAACATACTCTTTGCAATGTACACAAGAAACAGGGTGTAAAGTTAAAAAAGAACTGATAAAAAAAAGAAGTTGCAAGAGTCAATGCTAAAATACAAATTAAGCTTAGACTTAAAATTCTAGGAGAGAAGAACTTTTCTAAATTCATAATTTTGTTGGATTAGGTGAATCTCCATAAACCTTCTTAGGGTCAAATACTTTTTCTTTTTCTTCAAACTTTAATTCAATCCTTTTGGATTTATCTAAGTTTCTTCCAAAAGGTATGCTTCTATAGAAACAAGATCTATATCCAACATGACAGCTAGCTCCACCATCTACATCTACTTTTAACCAAACACAGTCTTGATCATCATCAATCCTTATTTCTCTTATAGTCTGAACTAATCCACTTGTTTTTCCTTTATGCCAAATCTGCTTTCTACTTCTAGAGTAATACACCGCTTCCCCCAGCTCTAAGGTCATAGCAAAAGATTCAGAATTCAAATAACCTTGCATTAGGACTTCACCGCTCTTATAGTCGGTAGTAACAACTGGTATCAAACCATTATCATCAAATTTGGGAGCAAAACTTTGTGACTCTTCAACTTGTAAAATACTTAATCTTTTCTCAAATTTTGCTTCTATGCTCATTCTTGCCCTCTTATTAATATTTTACCTTTATCTTTCTAATAACCATAGCTTGATATAGAAAGTAAATAGATAATACATAATAATAGCTAATATTTGTAAGGTCCCATTGAGGTCTCCAGTAGGTAGATGACAAATAAAATAAAATAATAATTAAAATTGATATCATTTTTAGCAAAAAATCTTTGCTAACTATAGTATCAATTGAGTCCAAATAAATTTTTATTGAGACACAAGATATAATAAAAAAATCATAGACTTTAAGTCTTGGTAGGACTAAAACAAAAACAAATATTGATAGTATCAAGAGTATATTGAAGAATTCTTTATCTGAGACTTTATTAATCAAATACTTTCTAAAAAAAATTAGATTTAAAAAGAAGAAAGGGAATATAAAAATTTTACATAAAGCATTAAACTGAACCTTGGACATTGTAGCCTCACCATTTGTAGTCCATAAAGATTTTAAGAAATCCATTTCCGCAAAGATCGGTGCTAAGCCCATATCGACATACTTCAGATTAACAAGCCATTCATTGATAAATGGTCCATGTAGCAAATAATTTAATCCAAATAAAGAAGAGAGAGTTATGGAGAATAAAACATATCCTTTGAAATTGAAAAATTTCTGAACCATAAATGGTACAAGGAGAAATAAGGCCAAATGAAACTTTAAGAAAGTCGCAAAAGCGACTATGGGGAAGAAAATTATCTGGTACTTGTTATGCTTTAATAAAAGAATTCCAAAAAATACTAGTAAGTAGATTGGTACGGCTATGTTCCCAGCCTGAAGAGATACAATATTTGATCCCTGATAAGCTATTAGAATAAATACCAAAATGAAAAAATAATTTATTTCTAATTCAAATAGCTTCTTTGATATAAATCCATAACCTAATGCGGTTAGTCCAAGAAATATCACCCAAACTTTTTCAAAGAAGTCATATTCAAAAAGTGAAAAGGGAACTATATCTAATAGTAGTTTTAGGTATGTAAACTGTAATGGAATAGACTCCTGACATGATGCATTAACAAACCAATCGGTTTGAGGGCTAGCCCCAAGAGAATATGCTAAGTCGGCACAATAAACTACGTTAATGTCCCAAAGACTGTCTCTTGCCCAACCATTAATATATAAAATATTTGAAATAACAGCCCAGGTAAGCGGAAGAGAGAAAAGTACATATTCCAATCTCATCTTTGATTTTGGTAGGAAATTTTTAAAGTAAACATATACTAATGTCGCAATTGAAGAAATTAAAGATATATTGGCTAATAGGACCTTAAGTTCATTTCTCATGATACAAATGTAAAAGCTAGTGTGAAGAAAGTAAATATAAAATTCAAATGGCAGGAAATTTCAAAGATAAAACCCCCTGCACATAATCCATGCTTATATTAAACTAAAGCAAACTGAATTTTAGAGATCTTTCTAACATTTAGCTTCCAAGCTTTTTGACGCTGGTAAGCTTTTATAGCAGAAAGATGAATAAATTTTGAATTTGCTGGTTTTCTTGAATCAGTTGCGACCTTAAGCATATTAGCCACCCTAGCTTTATTAACTAGATTAGCCTTGCTGGCTACATTGACTCTAACCTGCCTCTTTAACAAAAGTTTCATATTCAAATACCCCCTTTGGAGAAATATTTGAACTTTTAACGCATGTTCT
>Ga0209630_10000051_pt1 | contig 138052 bp, 124 predicted proteins | sample COG_01_FD_184745 | JGI IMG/M metagenome (GOLD analysis project Ga0209630, IMG submission 184745) | Pelagic Microbial community sample from North Sea - COGITO 998_met_01 (SPAdes) (version 2) | ecosystem: Environmental > Aquatic > Marine > Neritic zone/Coastal water | place: Helgoland, sampling...
GTGACAGCTTCTGATTTTGCATTTTTAAGTTTTATCTCATACGCACTTTCAAAAGCATGATTATATTTTCCATAGGCATTACGCTTTTCAAAATTGCTTTGTTTCTTGTCAGCGGTGATATCAAAGGCGTCCCCGAGTTTTAATCGTACATCTTCATTCTTTGGTGTGTGGTCAATCTTATCTTCGCCAATGAACTGAGCATTTCCAGATTTGTCTTTTTTGTAGACACGTACTATGCCTTTGGGAAGTGGTAAACCTAAACCAGACTTTTCTTTATTTTTAAATTCGACATAGACGCCGACCTTCAGTTTTTGACCAATATTGCCGTAACTGCTTTGATAGTAATAGGGTGCGCCCTGCAATAGAAACTCTTTATTCACAGGTACTTGTGCAGCGGTTAATAAAGAAACTTGTTTGGTTTGATTGTTTGAGAGTGTGGTTAGACGGTTAAGGCTATAGAGATGGTATTCGAACAGGCTTTCTTCCGACATGCTATCTTCGGCAATGACAGATTTCATGGCAGCCATAGGTCTGTTATCACGTCGTTGTCTAAAATCGTGTTTGACAACATTGACGTCACCGGCAACAAGTTGCAATTTGGCATCTTTATATGTTGTGCCGCTTTTGTTATTTAGCGTGACCCAACCCATCAAATCAAGTTTAGTATCATCTGCATTAAGTTCAGCGACATAATCCGCTTTCCATGATAAGCCAGATGTCAGATAACTAAGTTCGACGTCTTGTGGTTTTGATGACTGGCTATTAAGTTGAATAACCAGTGTCGGTTGGTCACGTAGGTTTTCTGGGACTTTATCAAATATGTAACGCCCGCGTGGATTTGTTTCAATTCGATTTCCTATCTTAACAACCACACCCTGATTAGTACTTAATACGGTCGCTTGTTCAATTATCTCTTCTCCCGTTATGGGATTCATTGTTGCTATATTGATTTCCTTACCGACATATTTTTCCAATAGTTTTTGTGGCGTCAGCAAGTCAAAATCAAAGTTTTGTTCGAGAATGCTAAGACCTCTGGTGTTATTGATGTTTCTTAATAGGGAAGTTTCAGGACGCATCGTGGCACTGACACCGCGAAAGGCGAGAAGATTAAAACCGCTATTAAGGTCTATAGTGCGTTGGTCTTTTATTAACGCCAGATTCTCATTATAAATTGTCACAGCAACAGAATGTTGATCATCTAAAGTAGTGATTTTTTCTTGCTCTGTTGCATGTGCAATAGATGCTGTAAAAATTAATGTTGCAAGGCTTAAGGCTTTAACAGCGTCATTAAAAAAGATGAATTGCATTGTTATTCTCCAGTTAGTAAAACGATTTTTTAATACTTACTGGCTTAAACGGATGGAATTCAGAAACGGGTTAATTATATTAAATAAATTAACTGTTTTTTTAGACAATAAAAAAAGCCGGACAAGCCGGCTTTAGATTTAACAATATTGAAATCGCTAGAAAAAAACCATTGTTCGTACTTCGATACTTTCACGAGTCGAGGCATTGGCAGGCGAGGTAGGGTCTTCAAAGGCGCTATGTCCCATGGAACTTGCACGGTCGGGTTCGGTTTCGTAAGTTTTTAATAATAGAGCCTGTTCAGGCGTCATTCTTGGAAAGTAATACCAGCGGTGTGTTGGTGAATAGCGCAACACGTATATTTCACCCGTGCGGTCACTGTATTTAAGTTCCATTATTAACTTGTCTTCTTCAACAGCAGTAGTGTCATCACACACAGCCAAGGGAAATTCTTCCACTGTTCGGTACAGCGGCTTCCAAACGTTAAAGAATGCGACCCTGTGTTTTAGTAACTGTTCAGCGTCATTAGGCAATATTTCTCTGACGCGTTGAGGACCTGATTTTGGTGTGTAATCGCTATGAGCCAATTGCACCGTTGGCCGTTGTACATCAGTTTGATCCTTTAACTCTTCTGACATGGGTTTTCGAATGGTGTGATCAAATACTTCTACCCGGTTTGCCCCCGTGTGCTGTTTTACAAATTCAACAATCACTGGGTAAAATAATTTCTTAATGGCATCGTTATCATCAAACTGGTCAAAACTATTGCTAATGGGTTTTAATTCAAAGCCTTCGCGATCATGTGAAAACTCATCCACTCTTGACCATCCATTTAAGATCTTTACTTCGTGGTGGTCTGTTCCCGGCGGGTTCAGTTCAATAGATGGATCTGGTTCATAAAAATAATAGTCAAGCGGGCTCCCATTATCTAAAGAATAGTTTATGGTTGATGTGACAAAATCTTCTTTATCTGTAGTCATTGTTGATAGAGGATATTACTGTATTGCAGATAAAAAAAGCGGAATCGAATATAAATTCGATCCCGCTCAGTTTGGACATCATTTCAATAATAACTAAATAATAGAGCTTCAGTCATTAATGAACTTTTGAATTATTTTTCTTTTAAATAATCGTGTAGCACTGATCCATAAGGAAGGTCATATCCACCTTCGAAATACCAGCCGCCGATTACTTCTTCTACCTTGAATAATCCCAATGGGTCAGCAGGTGAACTATTAAATTCAACAGTAGCTGGACCTGTGTCGAGTTTAGTACATTGAAAATTAACCAGTTCCATTAGCGTTAATTGTGCAACATCTGGTTTAGCGCCTTCCACTACTGATGGGATCAATTTGTAGTTAATGAATGGCAGCGCGAGTTGTGCAACCAATGGATCGATTGGATCTGTTGGAAGTGATACGCGTGGGCTGATAGCAACTTTAAAGATTTCGTGTCCGCCTCGTTCCACAGAACGCGTCAATACATCTTCTTGTTCAGTAAAATGAACGCGGGCAAGCTTCTTTGGATAGCCATAAATCTCACGACCAGCCGCAATCGGACTGTCATTGTCTAGATAAAGGTGCGCATTATAGTTACCAGCAACCATGCCGTCTTTACCAGGATACTCAACTGGGATGGTCAAGAACATTTCCCTATAATGACAAAATCCGGTGGTACGTGGTAAGTGGTTAACCCATGCATAGATGTAGAGGTCTGAATTATAGACTAGGGGTTTAGGAACAACCTTCTCCATTACTTCCTTAGTGGTACGAAAAACACATAAAATTGTATTAGTGTGAATGTATTTATATGTTGGCCCCTCATAAAGAGGTGCGGTTATTGGGATACTATATCCTTCAGGTATAGGCATGAGAAAAATTCTCCTAGTTTTTTAAGTTCTTAATGAGGGTCTACTTTAATGCGTATTCATTGCTGACCGTGACGTTAGTTCAATCTATATTGTCGACAATTTATTCATTAATACTGCCATGTATGTAGCAAATTCAATTTATGCTTATATATTGTCGACAATTCCTTTATTTTCCAATATATCAGACTAATGTCAAGGGTTGTCACTAAATATATTATCTGAGTCTTTCAGATCGAGACAATAATCTGCAGGCGTTTACTGTCATCTTCAGATTCACGGCTTTACCTTTTTGATATTTGAATTCAGGGATTTCAAAGATTAATTTAAGAAATTACGTTACTAAAAACAGTTCAGAATTGCTTGTAGACAACTCCATATTTGTCTTTATGGAGATGATTTAGATGTGTTACTGATGGGTAATATTACACAGTTTCAGCTTAGACAGGACTGCTGTGAGTTATGCACTGCCCATAAAAAAGGCCGGTTATAACCGGCCTCTTAATTAATATAATTAACGTTATATTATTTTTTCTTAGCTTCTTCTCGCGCTTTTGTTTCTGCAATAACAACCTCAGCCACATTCTTAGGACATGGGTTGTATTGTAAAAACTCCATTGAGAATTGGCCTCGCCCGGAAGTCATCGTACGCAAAGAACCAATGTAACCAAACATCTCACTTAATGGGGCATCAGCTTTAATACGAACACCCGTTGGCCCCGCTTCCTGAGATTTGATCATGCCGCGACGACGATTCAAATCGCCGATGACATCACCAACATGATCTTCCGGTGTAAATACATCGACCTTCATGATCGGTTCCATTAATTGAGGACCGGCCTTAGGCATACTTTGTCGGTAAGCTGCCTTGGCAGCTAATTCAAATGCGATAGCTGAGGAGTCAACCGCATGGAAGGCACCATCCATCAAAGTGACTTTGAAATCGAGACAGGGGAAACCTGCAAGCACGCCTTGATCCATACTCTTCTTGAAACCACCGTCAATCGCAGGCCAGAATTCTTTTGGCACGTTACCGCCAGTCACTTTTGACTCAAATACGAAACCACTGCCAGGTTCACCTGGTTCAATGATGTAGTCGATCTTGCCGTATTGACCTGAACCACCCGATTGTTTCTTGTGGGTATAGCTATCTTCCAGGGTTTTAGTAACGGTTTCACGATAGGCTACTTGTGGACTACCGACTTCAACTTCAATACCGTGGGTACGTTTCAATATATCGACTTTAATATCCAGATGTAACTCACCCATGCCTTTGAGAATGGTTTCACCGCTATCTTCATCGGTCTCAACACGGAAAGAAGGATCTTCTTTAATCATTTTACCGATAGCCACACCCAATTTTTCTGAAGCAGCTTTATCTATTGGCGAAACGGCAATTGAGATAACCGGATCAGGAAACACCATTGGTTCTAATGTTGCAGGTTTGTCTGGATCACATAAGGTATGGCCGGTTTGAACGTTCTTTAAACCAATTGCTGCAACAATGTCGCCAGCTTGTGCACCATCAAGCTCGATACGTTCATCTGCATGCATTTCAACAATACGACCTATACGCTCGATTTTTCCGGTGAACGTATTCAGTACCCCTGTTCCTTTTACTAACTTGCCGGAGTAGATACGCAGAAAGGTCAGGGCGCCAAAACGGTCATCCATGATCTTGAATGCTAATGCACGCAATGGTCTATCAGCATCGACGGTTGCTACTTCTCCAGTCGGATTACCTTCCAGATCGACCTCAGGTTGTGGTTTAACTTCAGTTGGATTTGGCAGGTAGTCAACAACGGCATCTAATACTAATTGGATACATTTGTTTTTAAATGCTGAACCGCAATAGGTCGGGAAGAATGAAAGGTTGATTGTCCCTTTACGGATACAAGCCTTGAGTTCTTCAATGGTCGGTTCTTCACCTTCCAGATACTTCTCCATTATGGCATCGTCTTGGTCAACCACAGCTTCAATTAACTTCTCGCGCCATTCTTCAACTTTGTCGACCATATCTGCAGGCGGTTCTTGAATTTCATAACTAAGCGGGTCATTCTCGTCATTCCATACCCATGCTTTACGGGTAAGAAGATCAACAGCGCCAACAAAATCATCTTCAATGCCGATTGGCAGTGTCATGGCCACGGGGGTTGCGCCTAAAACATCTTCAACCTGCTGAATCACGCGATAGAAATCTGCGCCGATACGATCGAGCTTATTAACGAAAATAATTCGTGCGACTTCGGAATCGTTAGCATAACGCCAATTGGTCTCAGACTGAGGTTCAACACCACCAGAGCCACAAAATACACCAATGCCGCCGTCCAATACTTTTAATGAACGATAGACTTCAATAGTGAAATCTACGTGTCCTGGGGTATCGATAATATTCATTCGATGGTCATTCCAGAAACAACTGGTTGCAGCAGACTGAATGGTAATGCCGCGCTCCTGTTCTTGCTCCATGAAGTCAGTGGTGGCATCACCATCATGTACTTCACCGGTTTTATGGATTTTACCGGTCAGTTTTAAAATGCGTTCCGAGGTTGTGGTTTTACCTGCGTCCACATGCGCGAAGATACCTATATTTCTATACTTCGATAAGTCAGCCATTGTTCTACTCTATAAAGTTAAGTTAATTAATGAATTCGATTACTGTCCCTGCGCCTAGTTTCAGGAAACTGCGCTACCAAATACCCACATCTTTTTGAATTTCCACCGAGATGACCGCATGAGGTGTGAACTGGCGGGCGGAGTATAAACCAGATTGTCTAAATATGTGAAATGAAGTGTCATTTCTGTACAAAATATTGCATATATGACAAGAATTTCGGGAAATTGCTGAGAATCTGACTCCTTATATATACGATATTAGTAAATCCAAACTTTAGGATCAGCTAAACTCGACGTATAATTAGACTAATGCACGATATCCCAAACCGAATTGCCGACGTTTTATTAGAAGTCGAGGCAAACCTACGTACCCACGGAAAGTGGGATAAATCTAGGCCTGATGCTAGTGATCTGGATAGCACAATCCCATTTTGCATGGATACACTTAAATTTGAGCAATGGTTGCAGTGGATATTCCTACCGAGGATGAAAGATACTATCGAACAGACCAAACCGTTGCCGGCACAAAGCGGAATATTTGAATATGCAGAAGAATGCCTTCGTAAAGATGACCCATCGACAAATACGCTGCTAAAGCAGCTTAAAACCTTTGATGATTTAATCAGCATTCAAGCGGGTGTATTAAGACACTAAAATGACCCGTAGGTATCAATTACAGTAGTAAGTGATTACAAATATTTAGTATTTAAACTCTCTAATGGATAAGCTTGATAAAGTTGTTGCAGAATCGAAGCGGAATGCCGAGATAAGAGGACATGGTTATCGCGAAAAGGCACTTAAACTTTATCCTTGGGTCTGTGGTAAATGTAAGCGCGAATTTACTCGAGAAAATATCAGCGAATTAACGGTTCACCATAAAGATCATAACCACGATAATAATTCTGAAGACGGCAACAATTGGGAGTTATTGTGCCTTTATTGCCATGATCATGAGCATGCAAAATATTTAGACTCTAATGTTTCAGCTACTAGTGCGATTAATGAACTTGAACTGGAGCATGGCACTGGCAAACCATTCGCAAATTTAAAGGATCTACTGAAGAATAAATAAATCCCAACGACCAGATCAGGCGGCATTACTTTTTTTCTCAAACGCCACTCTATGCTTATTGATTCTATCCATATTTTTCTCGGCCCATGATTTCACTTGCTCGATTACGGGGACTAAATTTTTTCCTAATGGGCTGAGTTGATATTCAACTTTTAGCGGCAATTTATCTGCATATACTGTTCGAATAACTAAACCGTCACGTTCCAGTTTCCGTAATGTTTGAGTCAGCATTTTTTGCGAAACGCCTTCACAGAGTCGCTTGAGTTCACCAAAACGTAACACCTTTTGTTTGCTCAACGCACAAACTATCAAGCATACCCATTTCTCGCTGATTAAAACAAGGACTTCTCGGGACGAACATTTTGCTGCAAAAACATTGGCTTTTAATTTAGTCATATAAAACTCGTTATAGTTACTTATAGGAACCTAGTTTACAAAATATACTTGATGAATTATAGTTCTCCAACTCGTTATGTGCAATAGATAAAAATTAACAGGCTTGAAAATCGAAATTCTCATTCCAGTTGCTGTTAGCGCAGTATGAAAATATTGCTCACTAGAAACAAACGAGCACATGAATTACCACAAGCTTTCATATTAATTAATAGGAGTTATTTCTAATGCCCAGGATTGTTCGTTTTCATGAGTTAGGTAAGGCCGATGTTCTTAAACTTGAGGAGTTACCGTTAGTAGAGCCGGGAGAAGCTGAGGTTCGTATTAAGGTTGAGGCTCTTGGACTGAACCGTGCTGAAGTAGTCTTTCGAAAAGGGCAATATATAGAAACTCCGAAATTACCTTCTCAGCTAGGTTATGAAGCTGCGGGAATTATTGACGCACTTGGAACGGGTGTGACGGGTTTTAAAGTTGGGGATCGTGTCAGTAGTGTTCCTTCTTTCTCGATGGTTGATTATGGCGTCTATGGCGAATCTGCGATTTTGCCTGTGACTGCGGTCGCGCATTATCCCGATAAGCTTTCTGCGGCTGAGGGTGCTGCCATCTGGATGCAGTACTTAACGGCATATGGCGCTTTGATTGAATATGGAAAAATGAAAAAAGATGATGTTGTATTGATAACAGCCTCCAGTAGTAGCGTTGGTTTAGCGGCAATTCAGCTTACTAAAGCAAGCGGTGGATTGGCGATTGCAACAACACGTGGTGCAGACAAAAAATCTTTCCTCCTTGATGCGGGTGCCGATCACGTCATCGTTACTAATGAAGAAGATTTAGCAGAAAGGGTGATGGAGATTACGTCAGGAGCAGGGGCAAATCTAATTTTTGATCCTGTTGGCGGACCTATGCTTCTTGAGCTTGCGGCTGCAGCGGCTAAAGGTGCAACTATTTATGAGTATGGTGCTTTATCGCCTGAACCAACACCTTTTCCCTTGTTTCCAGCACTAGTAAAGGGCTTAACTATCCGGGGTTATACCTTGTTTGAAATTACGCAGTCGCCAGAGCTATGCGAACGTGCCAGAGAATATGTCTTTAATTTACTCCAGTCTGGAGATCTGAAACCGATCATTGATGAGCATCGCTTTAGTCTTGACGAGATTGTCGAAGCACAGCTGTTTATGGAAACTAACCAGCAGAAAGGGAAGATCGTGGTTACTGTTTAAGTTCAAGTATTAAAGCGTCTTATCCATATACAAATCATATTGAATCTTTTAATTGCGATACATTCAAAAAATTATTAAGAAGGAAAATTTCTCATGAGTAAAGATAGTCCTTTGTTAAATTCATTTTCTTTAAATGAATCATTACAATTAAAGAATCGTGTTGTCTTGGCACCGTTAACGCGTGCGCGGGCTGGTAAAGATCGAATTCCGAATGAGCTGATGGCTGAGTATTACCGGCAGCGTGCTTCGGCAGGTTTGATTATTTCCGAAGCGACGGTGGTGTCGAAAATTGCCAGAGGCTGGGTCGACTCACCGGGCATCTATAACGATGAGCAAATGCAGGGCTGGAAACGGGTCGTTGATGCGGTTCATGCTGAAGGTGGCCTTATCTTTCTACAGTTATGGCATATGGGCCGAGCTTCTCACACCAGTTTTCATGACAATGGTGAATTACCGGTTGCTCCCTCTGCAATCAAAATAAATGGCGATGAGATCCATACGCCAAATGGTAAGGAAGAATACGAAATCCCGCATGCACTGACCATTGACGAGATCAAGCAAACGATACTGGACTACAGGAGTGCAGCGAAGCGTGCTATGCAGGCCGGTTTTGATGGTGTTGAGGTTCACAGTGCGAATGGTTATCTGCTCGACCAGTTTTTACAGTCGCGTACCAATCAGCGTACTGATGAATACGGTGGCAGTATCGAAAAAAGATATCGTATGTTAGATGAAGTGATCAAGGCTGTTACTGAGGAGGTACCGGCAGAACGCGTCGGGGTCCGCTTGGCACCGAACGGCGTGTTTAATGATATGGGTTCAGAAGATTATCGAGAGTCCTTTACCTATGTCGCCCAACAGTTAAACCAACATGGTCTGGCCTACCTACATGTCATGGATGGTCTGGCATTCGGTTTTCATGAACTGGGTGAGCCAATGACGCTGGATGAATTCCGACAGGTATTTGATGGTCCGTTAATGGGTAATTGTGGTTATACGCAACAGACTGCGGAACAAGCAATTGGCGATGGCAAAGCTGACCTGATTGCCTTTGGACGACCTTATATCAGTAATCCGGATCTTGTAGAACGTTATAGAAATGACTGGCCGTTAGCGCCCGAGGCAGAAGTTGAATTATGGTGGACACCTAGAGAAGATGGGTTAGCCGATTTTCCGACTTATGAGGCGGCTTAGTCACTTTGGACCGGGTAGAATAAGAACCCTGATATCACATTTTACTGTAGGCAAAAAAAAACCGCTCAAAAGAGCGGTTTTTTTAGTTGAAGCTTCAGTTTCCAGTATTAAACAGTAGGGACTGATTTCTCAACAATTTCCTTAACGCTGCTAGCATAAGATTCGCCCAGTTTGGCTATTTCTTGTGCATCTTCAACTGCCTTAGTTGACAGGTTTTGTGCAACTTCAACTTGACTAGCAAGATATTTCTGAAGCGTATCAACATCTTTAATTTCAGCTGCAGACTTAAGCGCTTCAACATTCACCTGAGTGCTTTCTTGAATAGCTTTAACCTGAATGGTTGTAATTTCTTCAATGCTTTTCAGTGCTAATTCATTTAGTTCTTTTATCGGTGTAAATAAATTTTCAAACGTGTTATTCATAGTATTTCTCCAAATATTTTATTTAATCATTGGCGAGTATTATACACTTAAAATGTTGCAGCGCAACATAATATTTAGATCAGTATAAGTTATTGATAATATGGTGCTATTAGAAATTTTAAAATATTTTGACGATGCATAAATCGCTAAATTTTTATTTTTTTATAACATCCAGAATGGATGATGATTTAATAATAAAAAACCGCTCAGAAGAGCGGTTTAGCTTTAGCTAAAGCAGGGGGGTGTTGTTATCAAATGATTGATTTTTCGACAACTTCCTTTGCATCGGTAGCTAATGAATTACTCAATTCAGCAATTTCTTTAACATCCACTGCGGCGTTATCGGATAGATACTGAGAGACAGCAATCTGACTTTCCATATAGTTTTTCAAGGAATCAATGTCCTTGATCTCTGACGCTGTGTTTAAAGCATACATACCAATCTTTGCATTATCCTGAAATGCTTTAAGCTGTATGGCAGTTATTTGCTCAATGCTTCTGAATGTCAAATCGTTCAATGCCTTAAGTGGCTCGACTAACTTCTCGAATGTATTTTCCATGGTTCAACTCCAAAAGTTTTAATTGGAGATGATTATACGTTTAAAATGTTGCGTTGCAACAAAGTAATTATGAAAATGTGATCTTGTCGAGTTTTTTTGAAAATTTAACACTAGAAAATGTATGTTAATAAATTGTCTAGTAATGTTCAAAAAATATTAAGTCAGTATATGGTTTGATATGTTTGATTACTCAACACTGCAGGTCACTTTCCTTCAAACATCCATTTATCCCAATAAGGCGGTGTTTCAAAATAACCCTGCATGTAATCGACAAAACTTCTGATTTTTACTGACATATGTTTGCGGTGAGCATAAACCAAGTTAATGGGTAATGGTTTAGGTTCAAACTTTTCTAATACCGGCATGAGTCTGCCTGATTGAATATCAAGGCCGATCATGTAAGAGGGTAGTTGTATCAAGCCACTACCGTTTATCGCTGCGACACGAAGTGAATCTGCGATATTAGACGTCAAATAGTCACTCTTGATATCAAATTCTGTTTCCACACTATCGATATTGAAAGTCCAATGCGGGGTGAAGATGACGTTGTTGGATGTAACCAAACAAACATGTTGCTGTAATGCTTCTGGCGTTTGTGGTGTGCCATTCTCTTTCAGGTATTCCGGAGATGCACAAACGATTAATCGACTTGATGATATTTTTAATGCAACAACACTGGAGTCTTCTAGTTCCCCGACTCGAAAGGCAAGGTCCATACCTTTGTCTACCAGATTATCAAAATCGTCAGAGAGGTTTAGTTCTATGGCGACTTTTGGGTATTGTTGTTTATAACCTTTAATTGCCCGAGCGATATGAAATGATCCAAAAGACGGTAACGACATAATGCGTAATGTCCCGACAGGTTCATTTTGTAATTCTGATACACATTGCTCTGCTTCCTCAACTTCAGTGAGTATGTCGATAACCTTTTTATGATAAGTACTACCTACTTCAGTAAGGCTTAGTTGTCTGGTCGTTCTGTTGAGCAGTCTTGCACCAAGATTGTTTTCTAAATCACGGACAAATTTTGAACACATGGTATTTGAAATATCCAGTTCTTCAGCCGCTGCAGCAAAGCTACCAAGTCTGGCGACTGCGGCAAATACTCTCATGCTAGTTAGCCTATCCACCGTTATGCACCTGATTATGTCTTTTTTGGAATGAGTTCATGAACAAAAGCACTGTTGTTAATGAAGGTCATCGTACCTATATTTATTGCAACGCACAAATCCATATTAATTAACAGGAGCTCCAATTATGAAAAACATTAAATATCTGATTTTATTATCAATATTATCTCTTAATTCAAGTTATGCAGCTTCAAACACACTGAAAACTGCTGACTTAGAAATGCTTGATTCCTTGTGGGTTAGCAATTTCGATAATGGTAATACAACGAGCTTAGCTACCTTATACACCAAAGATGCAATGGTATTCCCACCCAGCAGTGAAATTCTAGAAGGACGAGCAGCCATTACTACTTATTTAGATGGTTTGAGGGAAGTCGGCTTCAAACAATATTCTATTTCTAATGTTGATATGCAAGTAAAAGGCGATACCGCATATTCAACAGAGCTTTGGGAAGCCATTCGGATTGGTACTGATGGTAACGAAATCAAACTTGATGGCAATATCACCAATGTTTTGGAAAGACAAAATGACGGTAGCTGGAAAATTAAACTCCAGAGTTGGAACTAGTCTCAAAACACCTCCTCTTATCAAGGATAGACTCCTAGATTAATAATCGATACACAAGGATGTGTATATGTGTTGCCCATTCATTTTTAACACCTTTTTGTCTTATGTTCAGTATTGCTGAATTTAACACTATTTCTTGATTAACATCGACGATACAAAACAGATACAATATTGTTTATCTTCTGTTTGCTATTCATGATTTAATCAATTTTCAAATAAGGAAATATTTAAATGAGTAAAGCCAGCCCATTGTTAAAACCGATTTCAATAAATAATTCATTAGAATTAAAAAATCGTATTGTAATGGCGCCATTAACACGAAGTCGTGCTGGCAGTGAGCGAACCCCCAATGCATTGATGGCAGACTATTATAGTCAACGCGCCTCTGCAGGCTTGATCATTTCTGAAGCCACCGTTATTTCAAAGCAAGGCATAGGTTGGATGGACTCACCTGGCATCTATAACGATGAACAGGTGCAAGGATGGAAGCAAGTCGTAGATGCTGTACATGAAGCGGGTGGCACAATGTTTTTACAATTGTGGCATTGCGGTCGCGCATCACATAGTAGTTTTCATAATGGCGAGCTGCCAGTGGCGCCTTCTGCAATAAAATTGGACGGTGAACATATTCAAACGCCAACGGGTAAAGAACATTATGAAACACCAGTAGCACTAACAATTGAACAAATTAGGGAAATTGTAAATGATTATAAAAATGCTGCCAGACGTGCAATGCAAGCAGGCTTTGATGGAGTAGAAATACATAGTGCAAATGGCTACTTGATAGATCAGTTTTTACAATCGAAGACTAATGAGCGTAAAGACAATTATGGCGGTAGTATTCCGAATCGATATCGTTTTCTTGATGAAATATTGCAAGCAGTAATGGCAGAAGTGTCTGTCGATAGAATTGGTGTACGGATTGCGCCCAATGGTGTGTTTAATGATATGGGATCTGCTGATTTCCGTGAGCAATTTACCTTTGTTGCGGAACAATTAGATAATTTTTCATTAGCCTATTTGCATGTTATGGATGGTTTGGCTTTTGGCTTTCATGAACTGGGTGAAGCTATGACCCTGTCAGAAATACGCAAAGTATTTAAAGGGCCATTAATGGGCAACTGTGGCTATAACCAGAAAACTGCAGAACAAGCCATCGGGAATAATCATGCCGATTTAATTGCATTCGGTCGACCCTATATTAGCAATCCGGACTTGGTCGAGCGTTTTGAAAATGATTGGCCGCTTGCAGAAGAAGCCCCAATGGAAATCTGGTATGCACCTACAAAAGAAGGCTATGCTGATTTTCCTGCTTATCAAGGCTAGTTATAAACGTTTCGTTTATTAATAGGACCCAAAGGTAAACACTTTCTCGTCTTCCCAAACACCTTGCTTTTAGCTTTGCATGTAGCGGCTATTTACATAAATCAGGTTTAGATAAGCTCGAATCCGCAAATGCGAGTGCCATTTAACTTTAGAAGTTATTGTTTATATAACCACTTCAATATCTCGTCCTGAACTAGTCTACCGGTTGTATTTTGAATACCCTTATAATTTTGTAATGAAACAATAATATAATTTTTATTGCTTTTACTTTTCACATAACCGGCCATTGACCTGACATTATCTATTAGGCCGGTTTTTATACGGGCGCTGCCTGGAGGGATAATGCCTTTAAGTCGTTTTCTGACGGTTCCATCAATACCGACTAGGGGAAGTGATGAAAAGTACTCTGGTTGGTAAGGACTATGTAATGCATGTTGTAACATCATCGCCAGCGTACGGGCGGTGATTCGAGCACTACGGGAAAGACCAGAACCATTTTCGATGGTCAATTCAGGGGCAGGGATGCTGATATTTTGTAACCAGTCCGATATAACCTTTCGACCGGCAATCTTGTTACCTACATTATTTTTATTCTCTTTACCTATGGTAAGTAATAACTGTCGGGTCATCACATTGTTGCTGTATTTATTGATATAGGTAATGATTTCACTCAATGGTTTGGAGGGTACTATATAAAATGGATTATTGTCATCGATACTAGTTTCACCATATTTCCCATTAATAGTGCCGCCCATGTCTTCCCATAATGCCTTGAAGACACCAAAGATATAATCACCATTAGCTAAAACGGTACGCAACAATTGCTGATTACCACAGCGTTTTGGATAATTGCCGCTGAACTCGACTGTGGTGACAGCTCCTTGTTTAAGGACATTAAATTTCAATCGTCGATGTTTGCCCTTGCACGCTCCCTTAACTAATTTCACCTTATTCCTGATTTGCAGATTTGAAGACGGTGGGTCCGCGTAGATGTGAAGTTTCTTATCCATAGGAATAAAGTGAAATTGATGTGCTCGAAAATTTAACAATGCAGCATCAGGGAAGGTGTTGTATACACGGTAAGGTTTATTATCAAAATCTGCTGGCGAACCATGTTCATCTTCAAAATGCTCGTTATCAATAAGAAGATCACCATTAATATGTTGTATGCCACGATTACGCAGCGTAAACAACAGATGCCAGAATGCTTCTCTAACCAGAAAAGGATCACCGCCTCCTTCAATAACTAAATTGCCATCAAGCGTGCCGTTTGTTAATTTTCCATCAAGATGTACGTGAGTCTCCCAGGTATAATTCGGGCCAAGAATATCAAGTCCGGCATAAGTGGTTAATAATTTTATGACCGAGGCAGGGTTGCGCGGAGTGTCAATATTTAACGCTACCAGTGGGTCGTTTGAATCGAATTCCAGTATATAAAGACTCATGGAGTCTTTAGGTACTTTATGTTTTGCCAAAATTTTAGTGACAGTAGAGGGTAAGTGTTCGACGCTATGATCAGCAACAGCATCATTGCCAATGAACATTGTGAGGCAGAAAAGTAGTCGAGGTAATTGGCCTCTCAAAATTAAATCAAAAAATGTCATATTGAATCAAGATGTTTAAATTGTTTGTAAAGTAAAAAACCACCCCACATAAGAGCTATCAAAATCAGGGTTATTCCGGTTGTGTTAAATGAATTCGCAATTTCGCGATGCGATTCGAGTTTCCCTATATCAATTAAAATAGCATTCCAATCATGATAACCCGGTTTGTCGGCACCTGTTACGCCACCTAACAATACTAACTGTTGATTATAGGCATCATCAATATAAGGTGCGCATTCCATAAAACTCTGACCTAACCACCAAAGCCCGACTGATGCGCCAAAGTTATTTTTGTTTTTTATCAAAAAAGTCAGCATAACAACTACAGGCATTAATAATTGCCCAAGTGTTCCACCTAATTTTGTCATGAACCAACCAAAGGGCATGAATACTATATGTCCGGCTTCATGAAAAACCAGGTTTATTCTATGCAAAAAAGAACTACCTATCTCCGTCGGGTTATTAATAAAGTCCATGTTGATAAACTGCCATCCCCACACAGCAATTCCAATAAATACAAATGCTCTGCCGTAAAATATAAACGGATTTACTTTGTCTTCAATAAAAAACAAGCTTGAGCTGATTGTTTTTATAATTCCTGAAAAAACGGATGTTTCAATATTGTTACGGGTAGTTATTTTTGTTTCTGGAGATGAAAATTTCTGCTTCATCCATTTTGAAAAAATTATACCGCAAGCAGGGCAAATATCCGGGTTTATCTTTTCTTCAGCTTGACGTTCATGCTTACACTTGGGACAGGTAGTATACATTTATATCAATTTAATCTTTCATTTTCACAAGACCAACAAACGTCAAACTGCCCTTCAATTAATTCACCGCACTGGCATTGCCAGTCATCTTGCTTTTTTGCCTCAGAAAGCATGTTATCTATCAAGCGTTTGGCAAAGGCATAATCAGACTCATCATTGACCCAAATCTCTGGCCAGCATTCATTGATCGGTAGCTCACCAATCCCACCGCTTAAATTCATATTGCGTAAATGACAATCAATTCCATTAGCCTCCAGAATGCTATGAACGTGTCCTGCCATTATCGTATTGTCGCTGCTATAAACCTTTTTCATTATCTATATGCACTTATTGTAAGGATTTTTGTTCCCGAGGAATCCTAAATGCCTGTATCCATGTCGGCAATGCCGCGAGAGGATACGACTGCATGGACTTCGATGCCCCCCTTGAAGGGTGTGCATTAGGTAGAGCAACGCATGGAACCGTTGCCGAGGAGTCCGTAGCGGCTGTGTGAATAAATATTCTGTCAAAATCATAATGATATAAAGTCGACAAGACATATTATTGATAGAAGGGCAGCTATGATGGCGACAATGGTAATTCTATTTTGATGAGTAATCGTTTTTTTCAATTGTCCAGCAAGCGATTCATTTTGCCGTGCAAGTTCCTCTATCAATTTTATTTGTTCGACATTGGATTCGTCATTCGTATCCAACCGCTGATGAAGTCGCTCAACTTCATCTTTTATCCCTTTAATAGTTTCAGGTATCTCTTCTTCAGGCTTATTATCATTGCCCTGATCACGTATCAGTTTTATTAAGCTTGTCGCGCCCTGAATTACGATCGGCGCTGTATTTAATATTGTATTGATAGTGCCCAGGCCCATAATGTTTTTTTTAGCCACGAATATCCTTGAGTGTTTCAGATGCTGATTTCATCAAGAAAGTCGTATCAGCACCGGTGGTTAATAGAGTAAAGCCTCGTTCTTTATATGGTAATACAGCTTCAGCGCTTACACGAATCACACATGGGGGCAGCAGCTTTTAACATGGATTGTGCCTGTTGAGGGTTGAAGGAACCATGTTCGGTATCAATAAATAGCCAGTCACAGCCGACATTGGCGAGTATTTCACCTCTCTTTGGTGATGGTAAACTCACTAGGGTGCCGAATAAAACATCACCAGAGCTTACGCGTTGGGCAAAATCATGTGTTTCCTTCATGGTGGATTGTCCTCACAAACTTTGAAACATCTGTTTTGAATGAGATAATACATGAATTGTTATTTGCATGGATGTAATGTACGCGCTGCGAGCGCAGGACGACATGCAAGGACGTATTAGTGTCATGAGAGGATAGGACTACATGGATGTAGGAGGTAGAGCAACTCATGAACCCGTTGCCGAGGAGTCCGAAGTGGCAGCGATTGAGCGGCGATTTACATGTATGTAATGGGCTAAAATTACTGTAAATTTTGTTCCTGACAATTTCAACCGTTTACATCCATGTAAACGTCCTACACTTTCGAAACTTCCGCCATCCATGGCGGTCGTATATAGTGCGAACAGGAGGACTTACAAGGAAGTATTAATGTCATGAGAGGACAGCACTACATGGATGTGATTTATGCCGCGAGAGTGGCTTAATAGGAAACATCGACCTATCCCGCAGAATCTAAGGGATATTTCCCTTAATTTAATTGTCAATAACAACTAATACAAAAATAAGAGTTAACTATGTCTGTCATTTCCGAAATTCACCGACTCCAATCCTATATTGGAGAGCACATTATTGGCCAGGAACAATTGGTTAACCGTTTATTGATTGCCTTACTGGCTGATGGTCACTTACTGGTAGAAGGTGCGCCGGGATTGGCAAAGACCAGAGCGATCAAGGTCTTGGCCGATGGGATTGAAGGTGATTTTCACCGTATTCAATTTACGCCGGATCTATTGCCCGCTGATTTAACCGGTACCGAGATCTATCGCCAGCAAGAAGGCAGTTTTGTGTTTCAACAAGGACCTTTATTTCATAACTTGGTGCTTGCCGATGAAATCAATCGTGCGCCGGCCAAGGTTCAGTCAGCCCTACTTGAGGCAATGGCTGAGCGACAAATTACCGTTGGTAAGAAAACCTATTCTTTGCCGGGCTTATTTCTGGTGATGGCAACACAAAATCCCATCGAACAGGAAGGTACTTATCCTTTACCTGAAGCACAGCTGGATCGATTTCTGATGCATGTGACGATAGATTATCCCAACGCCGAAGAAGAACATGGGATTTTAAAGTTGGCTAGAGCTGAAGCGAAACAATCATCAGCGCCTGAGGCTATGATACCGGTAAAACAGCAAGATATATTTACTGCTCGTGATGAAGTCTTGTCCTTGTATATGGCAGATAATATTGAACAGTATTTATTACAGATTGTTCTCGCGACAAGAAATTCACGTGTCTATGGGGATGATCTGAATCAGTGGTTGCAATATGGCGCCAGTCCACGAGCGACTATTACCCTAGATAGATGTGCGCGAGCCCATGCATGGTTACAACAACGTGATTATGTCGGTCCTGAAGATGTTCAAGCTGTTGCTCACGAAGTGTTACGCCATCGTTTGATCTTAAATTATGAAGCGGAGGCAGAGGGTATTACGACTGATACCGTTATATCAGAGTTAATATCACGTATAGCTGTACCCTGAGAATTGTTGCCATGGCTGTAGTACCTGAACAAATTCCAACACCGGCGAATATCACAACGGCAGGTTTGATCGCCTTGAGTAAAAAAAGTCGTGGTTTATCGCTTAAATCCGGATTAATTGGCGCGCTGCAAGCGGGTGATTATCAATCGGCCTTTAAAGGGCGAGGCATGGAGTATGATGAGTCAAGATTATATCAACCCGGTGATGATATTCGAAACATCGATTGGCGAGTAACTGCTCGAACGGGTAAAGCACATACAAAATTATTTCGAGAAGAACGTGAACGTCCAGTTCATCTTTGGGTGGATTTTCGATCACCTATGTTTTTTGCGACGCGTGGTAAATTCAAGTCCGTTATTGCAGCTGAACTTGCCAGTTTATTTGCCTGGACTGCGCAACGACAGGGCGATCGCGTTGGTGGCATAGTATTTTCCGATACAGTTCATCACGAATTAAAACCGCAACGAGGGAAATCTGCAGTACTAAGACTGATTAAACACATGGTAGAGCATCCCAGTTGGCAACAGCCCGCTAGTTATGAAGAAAATCAACAAGGTTTATTACACTCATTAATCAATCTGCGTCGATTGGTGAAGCCCGGCAGTATGGTCATCATGTTGAGTGACTTTCGCGGACTTGATGAAAACTGTCGCTCTCATCTTATTCGGATGCGACAGCATAATGAAGTGGTTATGGTGCATATCTATGATTGGCTGGAAGAATTCTTGCCGCCTGCTGGAAATTATCGGATTACCAATGGAAAACAAGAATTAGAATTTGATACGCATAATCAAAAGCTCATAGATGACCACACGCATAAATTTAATGCGCATAAAGAATTATTAATAAAGACAGCACGATCATGTCATATGAACTATCTTTGTTGTCGCACAGAAGACGACCCTGAAAAAGTGATTAAAGAAGGCCTCCGTTCCAGATGATGCAGGGCAGTGATCCAGCGAGCTTACCACTACGCGATATCCATTTACCCGATCCTGTTTCGTGGTGGCCTCTAGCACCGGGATGGTGGGCATTACTCCTGTTGCTTGTTATATTCGTGTTATCAACGACGTATTTCATTCGACGTTATCGCAACCACAAAATATCAGCGCTCTATTTGGCCAAACAAGAATTGGCACGAATAGAAACTGATTTTAATATCAATCAGGATAAATCAAACCTGATAAAAGAACTGTCGGAATTAATACGGCGTTTGAGTATCAGTATTTTTCCTCGTGAGGAATCTGCGGGATTGACCGGGGAAGAGTGGTTGAAGTTTCTAGATCAATATTCAGATAAGAATGAATTCGATAATGGTATCGGTCGCGTTCTCATTGAGGCGCCATATCAAGCCGATCCAGAGTTTAATAGTAATGAGTTGCTCGCGCTAATTGGCTCCTGGGTCGAGTCAGTTGGTAAACGCAGGGGGGCTAAGAAATGATTAATTTCGAATGGCCCTGGATTGCAGCGTTGTTACCATTGCCACTGATCATCCGTTTTCTCTTACAGCCTGCCGAAGTGGTTAATGAAGCAGCTCTACGCGTTCCTTTTTTAGCAGAATTCAGCATGCATTCTAATGATGATCATTATGTCGATGTTAAACGACGATTGATCTGGATGGCTATTATTGCCTGGTGTTGCTTAGTCACTGCGGCTACGCGTCCGCAATGGCTAGGTGATTTTATTGATATACCTATCAACGGTCGTGATTTGATGTTAGCTGTTGATCTGTCAGGCAGCATGGAAGAGGAAGACTTCATCATAAAGAATGACAAAGTTAATCGACTAACGGCAACCAAATATGTTGCTGGGGAATTTATTGAACGGCGAGTAGGTGACCGACTTGGATTGATTCTGTTTGGTGAACAGGCTTATTTGCAAACCCCACTAACCTTTGATCGTTTTACCGTTAAAACATTGTTGTATGAATCAGCCATAGGCTTGGCGGGACAATCTACGGCAATTGGTGATGCGATAGGCTTGGCGGTTAAACGACTGCGTGATCAAGATGAGAAAAGTCGGGTATTAATATTATTAACCGATGGGGCAAATACTGCCGGTGAAGTTGAGCCGCTCGCAGCAGCTGAATTAGCTGCTCGCGAAAACATGAAGATTTACACGATTGGTATCGGTGCAGATGAAATGATCGTACGCTCAATCTTTGGTTCCCGACGTGTTAATCCTTCCGCCGATCTCGATGAAAAAACCTTAAGTGCCATTGCAGATAAAACCGGTGGGCGATATTTTCGCGCGAGAGACACAGTACAGCTTGAACAGATCTATGCTTTGTTAGATGAGCTTGAACCGATAGAAAAAGATGTGCAACGATTCAGACCGCAAACAGCATTATTTTATTGGCCATTAGCAATCGCATTAGTACTAATGTGCATTGTTATCTTGATGAGACATTCCTCAGGAGTCGTTAATGCACGAGGTGAAGCGTAATGCTGTCTGAATTTCATTTCATTCGACCCTACTGGTTTATCGCCCTGATACCCGTGATCTTATTAGTGTGGATGTTGGCTAAACGTCACTTAATCAATAAGCATTGGGAGAGTGTCTGCGATCCGGCATTATTACCCTATATATTAGTGGGTAGAACGGGCGCAAAAAAATACACCAACATAACACTGTTTGGCTTTGTCAGTTTGTTAATGATCATTGCCTTGGCGGGGCCAAGCTGGGAACGCCTGCCCGAACCCGTCTTTGAAAAAGAGTCCGCATTAGTGATTGCAATGGATCTCTCTTACTCAATGTATGCCGATGATATTAAACCAAGTCGACTTGAGCGTGCGCGATTCAAGATCTCTGATCTCCTGGATCTAAGACAAGAAGGACAGACGGCTCTAATTGTCTACGCAGGCGATGCCTTCACAGTAACACCGTTAACAGATGATATTAAAACGATTAAATCTCAGCTTACTGCACTGACACCACAGATTATGCCTGCCCCTGGGAGCAATACTGAGATTGCTATGGAAAAAGCCGCAGAGTTATTAAAACAGGCAGGTAACGGTGAAGGGCATATTTTACTAGTTACAGATGAAATCGATAGACAGTTTGAGAAGGCTTTCAGTAAAACCAATCGACGTGGCTATAAGGTCTCTATATTAGGTATAGGTACTGAAGAAGGTGCCCCTGTAAAACTAGGCGATGGTGGCTTTCTAAAAGATAAAGCAGGGACTATTGTGGTTCCGAAGCTGAATCAAGGAGTACTCCGCATTATGGCCAGCTCAGGTGGAGGATATTATGAAACAAGTCAGCTAGGTGATGGTGATATTGAGCGACTCAATCGTTTATTTAATAGCGGTCTTGAAAAAACCAATGAAACAGAATCACAATTCGAAACTGATCGATGGCATGAATTTGGACCGTGGTTAATTTTATTGATCCTGCCGGTCGTTGCCTTTGGGTTTCGCCGTGGTTATTTAGCATTATTTATTTGTGTACTTATTCAAGTTCCTGAAGAGGCTATGGCATTTGAATGGGATGAGCTGTGGTTGAATAAAAATCAACAGGCGATGCGAGCGCTTGATAGTGAACAGGCGGAGTTAGCATCTGGGTTGTTTAATAATAAAGAATGGAAAGCAGCGGCAAATTATCGCAAAGGTGATTTTGCCACGGTTGAAGAACTCTTAAATGAACAAGAAGATACGCGTAGTATTTATAATCGAGCCAATGCCATGGCAAAGCAGGGGCGCTATGAAGATGCCATTGCTGCCTATGAAGAAGTTCTGGAGAGCAAGCCCGAACACGAAGATGCGATATTTAATCGTGACTTGATTAAAAAGGAACTGGAGAAACAACAGCAACAACAATCTGATTCAGATCAGAAATCAGACGAACAATCAGATCAGCAGCAACAAGAAGATTCAGATTCTAAAGAACAACAATCAGAGTCAGAACAAAAAAAGTCAGAACCGCAAGAAAATTCCGAAGAAAAACAATCTTCACAGCAGCAACTAGAAGAACAAGATAATTCAGAGCAACAACAAGACGGCAAAAAACAAGATTCAGAAGAACAGCAAAAATCTGAACAAGAAAAGGAGCAGCAAGAAGCAAAAGAATCGGGTGATAAAGAACAGGAAGAACAACAGCAGGCGCAAGCATCTACGCAAGAAGAAAAAGAACTCGATGAAGAACAGCAGGCAACAGAGCAATGGTTACGCCGAATTCCAGATGATCCCTCTGGATTATTAAGACGTAAATTTAAGTATCAATACCAACAACAAAACAGACGATCATCAAACAATGAAAAATATTGGTAATTAGAATATGAATGTCAAACTATTAATCACATTATCCTTATTGTTATTTAGCCAAATACTTATGGCAGAAATCACAGTTAAAGTTGATCGAGAGCCAATCGTGGTCGATGAATCATTTCATCTTATCTTTGAAAGTGACCGGAAGATTGATGCGAAACCTGATTTTAGTTCATTAGCTAATTTATTTACGGTGCTAGATACGCGTCATCGTAGTAATACACAGATTAACAATGGCAAAATAAACTATTCACAAATGTGGATAGTCACACTCATTGCGAATAAAACAGGCACCTTGGGTATTCCTTCAATTCGATTTGATAAGGAGTTGACTAGGCCACTTTCTATCAATGTTGTTGCAGGGTCATCGACAACAAAGGGTGGTGCTACAGATAATGTTTTTGTCGATGTTGAAGTAAATACTAAGACGCCTTATGTTCAGGCACAGCTTGTTTATACGCTTAGACTATATCGTTCGATAGTAACCAATAATGCCAGTCTTTCTGAGCCCGAGGTGACAGGCGGTCAGGCGGTAATCAACAAGCTTGGAGAAGACAGCAGTTTTGAAACACAACGTAATGGCATACGCTACGTAGTCATCGAACGTCAATACGTTATCTTTCCTCAAAGCAGTGGGCCGATGACGATTCAACCTATCGTCTTTCAAGGGCAGACGGGGGGTGCGGGTGGTTTCTTTAGTTTCGACCGTTTTAATCAACCAACGTCTATCGTAAAGCGCTCTAAGTCGTTAGAAATAAATGTAAAACCGATTCCGGATTCCTTTACGGGCGATACCTGGTTGCCAGCGAATCAATTGGCTATTGAAGAACAATGGTCAGTCGACCCATCAAAACTGGAACAAGGTGAAGCGACAACGCGTACCTTGACACTAAAAGCAAATGGTCTGGCGGCAAGCCATCTTCCTGAAATAAAGAGTAACCTACCAGACGCATTGAAACAGTATCCCGATCAGCCAGAGTTTAACGAGTCGAATAATGCGGATGGTTATATTGGTGTCCGTCGCGACAAGATGGCGATTATCCCAACTGAAGGTGGTGATTACACCTTGCCCGCAATAAAAATCTCTTGGTGGAATACGGATACCGACAAAATGGAAGTTGCAGAATTACCTGAACGCCATATTCATATAGAAGATAGTGCCGTGCCAGTACCGCTAGATAATGTTGTTGAGCAACAGGCAACTACAGATCAGGCCATAGCAACTGAGTCAGGAAATAATGAAAAAAATAATTTAGCACCAATAACATTAACGAAAGAAGAACCCGTCTGGAAATGGGTGAGTTTATTATTGCTTGTTTTATGGCTATTAACATTAACACTTTTTTGGAGAAGTAAACGCGGTACGTCTGCTACTGATACCAATGAAGAAGAAAACATCTCCAGGCGCAAGCAGCTGAAGGAAATACAACAAGGATGTAAAAATAATGACCCAAAACAGACGCAGCAAGCCTTGCTCGACTGGGCTAAGAATCATCGGTCCGATGACAAGATAAATAATCTAAATGCGCTAAAAGAATACAGCGATGATGATTTTAAAATAAAACTGGATGAGCTTAATAGTTGTCTATATGGAAGCTCAGCATTGCAGTGGGATGGTATGAGCTTCTTAAAAACTTTTGAATCACAATCTTTCGATAACAAAAAATCAAAAGTTGTCAACGGCAAGCTTGAACCGTTATACAAAACATAAAACGTGACAGGAAAGATTGCCTTATTGATATCAGCAATGCGTGACAAACGCACGCCCTGACATGCAAAAGCAATTGCCAGTGGGTGACGCTGCAGTTAATCCTATGAATCTACTGAAGAATATGAGTGCTGTGAATTCAGGTGGTCGTGTTACTACCGACGGTACAACGACAATGTCTGGTTACACTATCATTGAAGCAGATTCAATGGAGTCGGCACTGGCTACTACCAAGGCTTGTCCTTTTCTTGATATTGATGGTTCGCTTGAGGTGTCCGAGCTAGTTAATATGTCTGGTCAAAAATAAACCAGGTAAAATTAACGTTTCCTCTTTAATCGTTCATTACCCTTTTTCCCACCAGTCTCAAACCATCCATCGGTAAATGCATCGCCGCTACCTTTCTTTTCAATAACACTTTTTTGAACTTCGAGATTTTCAGCTATTTTTTCTGGAGAAAACTCTTTGCTGAAATAAGCTTGGCAACTATCCGTTGCAATTTTGAGTGCTTTGTCTGATTGCTCCTGGCTCATGCCTTTGACTACATCAGATTTTAATTGGGTAACAAGTGATACTGCATGTCGTAAACACGCATTATCAATTTGTTTATCCAGCTCATTAGCGGATGAAGATGACGGATACAGACTAACAGCGATTAAGAAAAGAAATGGTTTCATTAAAATACTCTTTGGTTAAGTTTTAAGTACAGAGATGCATAGGCTTATCCAGGCTAATATAAATAGTAGGCCACCTAATGGCGTTATCATACCTAACCAGCGTAAGTTCAAAATGCCCAATAGATAAAGGCTACCACAGAATAGCATGATCCCCACAACCATCATGTAGCCCGCACTTTTCAGCCAGATATTTACGGAGATATTCATTGCTATGATGCCAATAAAAATCAAACCTAAAGCATGATAGAAATGATATTCAATGCCAGTTTGATAGACCTTTAATAAAGATTCTTCTATGCGCGATTTTAGTGCATGGGCGCCAAAGGCGCCCAGCATGACGGCTAATGCAGCGTTAGCTGAGCCAAGTAGTAAAAATAACTTGGCCGTAACGTTGAGTTCACTCACTTTTTAACAAAACGTAAGGTCATGCGATCGCTTTCGCCTATTGCGGTATATTTTTCTTTATCGACATCCTTCAAACGATAACTAGGCGGCAGTGTCCAAACACCTTCGGGATGGTCTCTGGTGTCTTTGGGGTTGGCATTGATTTCAGATGAACCGATCATTTCAAAACCGTGATTCTCCACTAGATCAATTAAATAAGGTTTCGGGACATATCCTTTTTCTGCGGACACCTTTGGATCACTGTCTTTAGCTGCACGGTGTTGTACAACGCCTAAAATGCCACCCGGTTTCAAGACACGACTGAAAGCAGCGTAGATTTCTTCTATGCCACCATAACGAATCCAGTTGTGCGAATTTCGAAAAGTAACAACCATATCCAATGATGCATCCGGGATTGCTTTGAGGTAGCTGTCTTCTTCAAATAAGATAACATCTATCTTGCCATAGACATTCGGTTCGGCTTCTATCTTCTTTATGAAATCCTTATGCACATTCGCCAGATATTTTGACTTATTTTTTGCCCCAAAACTGGCAACGGTAAGATGTCCTTTCTCAGCGAGATAGGGAGCAAGTATTTCAGTATACCAACCGCGCCCTGGTAATATTTCCAGCACTTTCATTGATGGGCTTATATCAAAAAATTGCAATGTTTCTTTTGGATGGCGATAGATATCACGCGCTTTGTTTTCGGCGCTCCTATTCACACCATTGACTGCGTCATCTAGTCCGTGACCATCAGCATGTGCATTGAGTGTTGTTAATGAAAATAATGCGTATGCAATGAATAGAGTTTTAGTTAATGTCATCTTGTTTATCCTTTTTAATATCTATTGTAAATTCTTTTCCGCCAAATTCATGGATCAGATCATAGGCTCGTATGATCACTTTATTAATCTGTTTTGGGATTATGACTGTCATTGAACGAGTAAACGGTTGTTCATTAATATGCGGGTGTAGCAATATGCGCGCGCCTAATTTTTTACCGTCTGGGCTAAGTACTTCCCATGCCTTTGCGAAATGATCCCAATCTTCATCAGTGTGCTGTACGGTGACTTTAAAACGATAAAGATCACCACCGACATGTTCTACTTCTGCTGATAATACATCTGCTTCACCAGCAAGACTAGTAATTGCCAGTGAGAGGAGTAGCAGACTTAAAAGTGCATTACGCATATCATTTACATTTTAATGGTATCGACTAGTATTACTTTATGAATGAATCTATGGACAAGAATTCAAAAACGCAAGTTCCTGTAAAATTACTATTAAATCCTGCTCATTTGCTTTCCCTCGGATTTGGCAGTGGGCTTGCACCAAAAATGCCTGGCACCATGGGTACTCTAATTGGTGTAGTGCTATTTATTCTCTTGCCCGCGCTGGATTGGAAAATCTATATAGGTATTGTTGTTTTGGCGTTTATCGTGGGTATTTTTTTATGTGATTACACGACAAAAGCGCTGAACGTCCACGATCATCCCGGCATAGTCTGGGATGAGATTGTGGGCTATTTCATTACGATGTTTATGGTGCCAAAGAGCTGGATGTGGATTTTAATAGGATTTTTCTTGTTCAGAATATTCGATATTCTCAAACCTTGGCCTATATCATTGGCAGACAAAAAGGTGCATGGTGGCTTTGGTATCATGCTGGATGACGTTATTGCTGGCGTTTTTGCATTGATAATTATTCAAATAACCCTATATTTGTTATAAAGTTAAGTAAATTAGCTCAAAAGCACTTTAATTAATTTGAGACCATATGCCTAATAATAAAGTTACATTAGTCTTTATTTTTATCTTCTCGCTTATTTCGATGCCGAGTCAGGCAGATATCTATAAATATGTCGATAAACATGGCCGTGTCGTCCTGACTGATAAACCTGCTCATAATGGTTATAAGCGACTGGTTAAAACATGGAAAGGTTGGGAAGTAGCAAAAGTACCGAAGAATTTTAATTGGGCAAAAAATCAGAGAAAGTTTGATGCAACGATAAGAACTGTCGCGAAAATGTACAAACTTCAGCACACGCTATTACATGCTGTAATCATGGCTGAATCATCTTATAACCCAAATGCGATCTCGCGTGCCGGTGCAGTAGGCTTGATGCAATTAATGCCGGAAACTGCAAAACAGTATGGAGTGAGTAATCGGCGTGATCCAAAACAAAATATCTATGGCGGTTCACGTTATTTGCGATATCTATTAAAGCTATTCAAAAATGATTTATCACTGGCACTAGCGGCTTATAATGCCGGAGAAGGCACAGTAAAGAAATACGGCAATAAGATTCCACCGTATAAAGAAACTCGTAACTATGTCAAAAAAGTTATTAAGTATTATAAGAAATATCGTAGTTCAATGAGTTAAGCAAGAATCCAGGTATGTAATAATCTGCCTGGTACAAAAGTAAAAGCGCCCGCTATTACTAAACCACCAAAATATAATCCTAGCATGTTCATACGATGTTTCTTGATATCTCCCTTACGTATGGCGATATATGCAGCAGGTACCGAGTAAAATACTAGTAAAGAAAATAAATGAATGAAGCCAAAATGGCCAAGCAGTGTAGGGCCAACCTCTGCAGTCATAAAGAGAGTGACTGCCGCAGTGAGTAGCATTAACAGCATATAAAACTTCCCAAGCATTTTATGTTTTGAGGAACCTTTTTGATTTAACAAAAGGAATGTTCCAATAAAAAATGCGGGTAAAACAGTGGCTAAGTGTGCGTATGCTAATTGAAGGTAAGTCATTACTTTTTACTCAATCTAATAAGTGAGTAGTTGTTTAATAATTATTCATTTCTAATGCCTTGTCTTGCTAGCATTAAATCAGGAATCTTTTTTCCAATTCCCCCAGACGTTGTCAGGTATTGCTGGGCGTTCGTTCGATGGGGAATCGTTTCGATGCCCAGGCATCTTTGCAATTATTTCAGCTGGTGAACCAGGCTGTTGATCTAGCGGAATAGTTCTATCCCGTGGGGGTAGTTCATATTGTTCGTCATCAGGTCTCGGCAGCCGTTTATATTTATAAAGGTAAAATCCTTCTACTTTCTCTCTGGCCCAGGGTGTTTTGCGCAGGAACTTTAAACTTGATTTTATGCTGGGATTACTCTTGAAGCAATTGAGGTTCATGGCATTGGCCAAGTCCTCCCAAGAGTAATGATCTACCAACTCCGTTAGCAACACTTCAAGCTTAACGCCATGAAGAGGGTTGTTTTTTTGAACTTCAATCTTGGGAGTATCTGAGTCTGACATTGTATTATTCATTATAGACTATCAATAAAACCGTTAAGCGATTTTATTCATCAGTAACGCAACCTTCAGAAGCTGACTTCACATTCTTGATATATTTAAACAGAGTTCCACGTGTGGCCTTGTACGCAGGCATTGTCCATTCGCTTTTACGCTTCGCCATTACCTCATCGGATATGTCGACATCAATGGAGTTTTTATTAGCATCAATGATAATGGTGTCTCCATCTTTGACCAAGGCAATGGGCCCACCTTCCTGTGCTTCTGGTGCAACATGACCAATAATAAAACCATGTGAACCTCCAGAGAATCTACCATCAGTGATCATGGCAACATCTTTGCCCAAGCCGGCCCCCATCACTGCGGAAGTTGGTTTTAACATCTCAGGCATGCCCGGACCACCTTTCGGACCTTCGTAACGGATGATGATAACATTGCCTTTTTCAATTTGATTATCTTCTAGTGCCTTGATCATATCTTCTTCAGAATCAAACACTCGAGCTGGACCGGTGAAGGTTAGGCCTTCTTTACCGGTGATCTTGGCGACGGAGCCTTCCGGAGCAAAGTTGCCTTTCAGAATTCGGATATGACCTGATTCTTTTATGGGTTTATCCAAAGGTTTGATGATGTCTTGACCTTCTGACAGGCTGGGCACATCGGACAAGTTTTCTTTGATTGTTTTTCCAGTGACCGTTAAGCAATCGCCATTGATTAGATCGTTTTCCAGCAGATATTTCATTACTGCCGGGATGCCGCCGATGTTGTGTAAATCTTCCATTACATACTGACCACTCGGTTTTAAATCAGAAATGAAAGGGATACGGTCACTGACGGTTTGAAAGTCATCGAGGGTCAAACTCACATCGACAGCACGAGCCATGGCGATCAAATGCAAAACTGCATTGGTTGAACCACCGAGTGCAATAATTATTACCATTGCATTTTCAAAAGCCTCACGCGTCATGATATCGCGTGGCTTAATATCCTTTTCAAGCAGGAGTTTAATTGCCTCACCTGCTCTTAAACATTCCTCTTCTTTGCCAGGGTCAACTGCCGGGGTGCAAGATGAATAAGGCAGCGACATGCCCAGAGCTTCAATGGCAGAGGCCATGGTATTAGCGGTATACATGCCACCGCAGGCACCTGGGCCAGGACAGGATTTCTTGATCACTTCCATACGTTCATCGTCGTTTATACTGCCAGCGATGAATTCACCATAGGCCTGAAAGGCAGAGATAATATCCAGTTTCTGTTCTTTATGATGCCCCGGTTTGATAGTGCCGCCGTAGACCATGAGCGATGGTCTATTGAGACGCCCCATTGCTATTAAACAACCGGGCATATTTTTGTCGCAACCGGGAATAGATATGTTGGCGTCATACCATTGTGCTGCCATTACTGTTTCAATGGAGTCAGCGATCAAGTCTCGTGACTGTAATGAATAACTCATGCCATCAGTGCCGTTGGAAATGCCGTCGCTGACGCCGATGGTGTTGAAACGCATGGCGACGAGCCCTGCCTTGCACACACCTTCTTTGACCTTGGCGGCCAGGTCATTCAAATGCATATTACAGGTATTACCCTCGTACCAGACACTGGAAATACCCACCTGGGCCTTGTCCATATCGACCTCGGTCATGCCGGTGCCATAAAGCATGGCTTGGGAAGCGCCTTGGGATTTTTGCTGCGTAATGATGGATGAGTATTTATTCAGTTTATTAGCCATTTTTAAATTGCATTTCAGTCAGTTAGCAAAGGTGCGATAGAATACAATAGGCTAGTAGCTATATAAAGTATAAAAATAGATAACATAATGAGAAAAACACCGAAATTTGAAGAGTGCTTTGCGGAATTAATCAGTTTGCCCTCGGTCAGCAGTATCGACCCTGCACATGATATGAGTAATCGCAATGTCATTGATGCGCTAGCGAATTGCTTCGATGCGCTCGGTTTCGCCTGCGAAATCATGCCTGTTAGCGACAATCCACAAAAATGTAATTTAATAGCCACGAGGGGAGAAGGCCAAGACCAAAGCGATAACAATAATAATAGTGGTATTGTTTTATCCGGCCACACAGACACCGTACCTTATGATTTGAGTGGATGGGATACTGATCCATTTACTTTAACCAAGAAGAACGATTGTTACTATGGATTGGGTACGGCAGATATGAAGAGTTTTTTTCCAATCATTCTTGAAGCGTTGGAAAGGCTTGCCGACACTGAATTTAGTAATCCAATCACCGTTGTTGCAACGGCTGATGAAGAAAGCACCATGTCGGGTGCGAGATTGATACAAGAACATAATAAAGTGTCAGGTCGTTATTGCATTATTGGTGAGCCGACAGGACTGAAACCAATACACACGCATAAAGGGATTATTATTGAAGAAATTCAGATACTAGGTCGTTCGGGACACTCTAGTGATGCAAGCTTAGGTAATAGCGCACTCGAAGGCATGCATGATGTTATCTCTGCCTTGCGTGCATGGCGTGATGAATTGCAATCTGAATTTATAAATAAAGATTTTAAAATACCGGTTCCAACAATGAATTTTGGCAGAATACATGGTGGTGATAGTCCTAACCGTATTTGTGCCAGTTGTGAATTATCCCTGGATTTAAGAATGTTGCCGGGAATGAAGCTTGAAGAATTGAATAAAAAATTACGAAACAAAGTTCGGGATACATTGGCGGCATCGGGTTTAAAAGTTGAATTTAATGCAATGTTTGATGGTATTCCGCCGATGCAGACGCCAAAGAACAGTGAGATAATAACGTTAAGTGAAGAATTGACAAACCATGCTTCAGAATCGGTCGCGTTTGGTACAGAGGGGCCTTTTTATAATGACATGGGCATAGAGACCGTTATTCTTGGCCCCGGGGATATTGATGTTGCTCATCAACCGAATGAGTATTTACAGATTAATAGAATTGAACCGATGATTAATATTTTGTCAAAGATGCTCAATCATTTTTGTGGATCAAAGTAGTGAACCAATAATAGTGAAAAACAATAATGGAAAATAAAAACGCATTTGTTGAATGCTTTAGAGGTGCAGCACCCTATATACATGCACACACACGCAAAACATTCGTTTTGCAAATGGGTGGTGATGTTGTCGCATCTGAAGGGTTTTCACATTTAATTCACGATTTGGCCTTGCTAAATAGTCTGGCGATAAAACTGGTTATCGTTTTTGGTGCAAGACCGCAGATAGATAAAATATTGAAAGAAAGAAATATTACCCCTGAATATTGTGGTCCCTTACGTGTCACCGATGCGGCCTCGATCAGCAGCGTGACGCAAGCAGTTGGTGAAGTAAAAATTAAAATTGAAGCATTGTTCTCTATGGGGCTGCCTAACTCGCCGATGGCAGACTCGGCCATCAAGGTTGCCTCTGGCAATTACGTAACGGGTAGACCTTATGGCATTGTTAATGGTGTTGATCTTAATCTCACCGGCAGGGTCAGAAGTATAGAGAAAGAAACCATCAACACTCGGCTTGAAGCTGGTGATGTAGTGTTGATAACGCCATTGGGTTATTCGACTACGGGCGAGGTCTTTAATCTGAGTTCGATTGAAGTTGCCACGCAAGTTGCCATCGATCTCGATGCAGACAAACTCATCATGTTCAATAATTCTCGAATATTGAAAGGTGACGACGGAGAAATGATTCGACAGCTCACCTGTGCCGAAGCTAAAGCCAGGCTAGGTACTGACGCTACAAAAAATATTGATGAGACACCTGCGACCGCCTTAGCTCAAGGCATCAAGGCCTGTGAATCTGGTGTTAAACGTATTCATTATGTAGATCAAGATATTGATGGCGGTCTCTTACAAGAACTCTTTACACTCGATGGTGTAGGGACATTATTAACAAGTACACCGTTCGATACGATTCGACAGGCAACGGTGAATGATATTGCTGGTATCTATGAGTTAATAGAACCCCTCGAACAACAAGGCATCCTGGTTAAACGCTCACTTGATGAGATTGAAATAGATATCAATGATTATGTTGTGTTGGTTCGTGATGGAACCGTTATCGCCTGTGCAGCATTACATGATTACCCTAAAGAGAAAGTGATGGAGCTGGCATGTGTTGCCGTACATCCGGATTATCAAAATCAGTCCATGGGTGAAATGTTGTACAAATCCATTGAAGCGCTGGCGCTAAATAATGGTGCAAAGACGCTGTTAGCATTAACCACGCAGACAGAGCATTGGTTTATTGAAAGAGGTTTTGTTGAAACTGAGATCAGTTCATTGCCGCTGGAAAAACAGGATATCTACAACTATCAACGCAACTCAAAGGCGCTGGTAAAAAAAATAAACGCTTGATGTTTATTTAGAAGACGCTTAAAGAGCGCCTTCTAATTCTTCTTCTTTTACCTCAACGGCGATATCGTCATTTTCAATTGTGATAACAACATCTCCACCATGTGCTAGCTTGCCGAACAGGAGTTCTTCTGCCAACGCACGTTTAACCTTCTCTTGAATCAAACGTGCCATCGGGCGTGCTCCCATGATCTTGTCGTAACCATGAACTGCTAACCATTCACGGGCTTCTTCTGTGACATCAACAGTGACTTTCTTCTCATCGAGTTGTGCTTCGAGTTCAATCAGGAATTTATCGACAACATTCGCAATGGTGCGTTTATCCAGTGCATTGAATTGGATAATGGCATCTAGTCGATTACGAAATTCAGGGCTGAACATTTGTTTAATACTCGCCATGGCATCACCAGTATGGTCTTGTGTTGTAAAACCGACAGAGGCACGACTCATTCGATCAGCGCCTGCATTTGTGGTCATGACAATGATGACATTACGGAAATCTGATTTACGGCCATTAGCATCGGTCAGGGTGCCGTGATCGAATACTTGTAGCAGAATGTTAAATACATCCTGATGCGCTTTCTCTATTTCATCGAGTAACAAGACGCAGTGCGGTTGTTTGTTAATAGCGTCAGTCAACAATCCGCCTTGGTCAAAGCCAACATAACCAGGAGGTGCGCCAATCAATCTTGAAACAGTATGTCGTTCCATGTATTCAGACATATCAAAACGAACCAATTCAACGCCCATCTGTATCGCAAGCTGGCGAGTGACCTCTGTCTTACCTACACCGGTTGGACCCGCAAAAAGAAAATTACCTATTGGTTTGTTTGGATTTCCCAAGCCAGAACGTGACATCTTAATTGAATTCGATAATGTACTAATGGCTTCATCTTGACCAAACACAACCATCTTCAGATTCCGTTCAAGTTTTCGAATAACATCTTTATCGGAAGATGAGACGGTCTTGGCTGGAATACGAGCAATCTTGGCAATGATATTTTCAATATCATTTACACCCACTGTTTTCTTTCTTTTGGATGGGGACAGTAACTGTTGTGCTGCGCCAGCTTCGTCGATGATATCAATTGCCTTATCCGGTAAGTGACGATCATTAATATAACGTTCGGTTAGTTCAGCAGCAGTACGTAAGGCCTGATGGGTGTATCGAATTTGATGATGTTCTTCGAAACGTGATTTCAAGCCTTCAAGGATTTTCACTGTTTCATCAATCGATGGTTCTGCCACATCGATCTTCTGAAAACGTCGTGCCAATGCGCGATCTTTTTCAAAGATACCGCGATATTCCTGATAGGTGGTTGAACCAATACATTTCAAATCACCAGAGGCTAAAACAGGTTTTAAAATATTCGACGCATCCATCACACCACCTGAAGCAGCACCCGCACCAATGATGGTATGAATCTCATCGATAAACAGTACGGTATTAGGTTGTTTCTTTAATTGATTGATGACGCCTTTCAAGCGTTTCTCAAAATCACCGCGGTACTTAGTCCCAGCTAATAAGCCGCCTAAATCAAGCGAGTAAATGACAGAGTCTAATAAGACTTCCGGCACATCTCCATCAACGATCAATTTTGCCAGGCCTTCTGCGATAGCTGTTTTACCAACACCGGCTTCACCAACGTATAAAGGATTATTCTTGCGACGACGACAAAGTATCTGGATTGTGCGTTGCACTTCAACTTGTCTACCGATAAGAGGATCGATCTTGCCTTGCATGGCTTCTTCATTAAGATTCACTGCATACTTTTCAAGCGGGCTCTCAGAAGAGTCATCTTGATTTGAGCCGTCCTCGATATCATTTACGTTCTCTTCATTCTCATGTTCATCATTTATCTTGGCGATGCCATGAGCAATGTAATTAACAACATCTAACCGAGCTACATTTTGTTGACTTAGAAAATAAGCGGCGTGTGATTCGCGTTCACCAAAGATGGCTACCAATACATTAGCGCCAGTCACTTCCTTTTTGCCGGAAGATTGCACATGAAAAACGGCACGTTGCAATACTCTCTGAAAGCCTAATGTCGGCTGTGTATCGCGGTCATCATCATCTTCTATGATTGGGGAATTCTCTTGAATAAAGCTTATTAAATCACTGTGGAGACTATTCAGGTTTGCGCCACAGGCTTTGAGCACATTGGTGGCGGACATATTATCAAGTAAGGCAAGCAGAAGATGTTCAACGGTCATAAATTCATGACGCTGTTCTCTTGCTTCTCTAAATGCGTTATTGAGTGTTTGTTCTAGTTCTTTATCAAGCATATTGAGTCACCTATCAGGCTTTTTCCATAGTACAAAGGAGTGGATGTTGATTTTCTCTTGAATAATCATTAACCAATGAGACTTTCGTTTCTGCAATTTCATGGGTGAATACGCCACATACACCTTTACCGCTGGTGTGAATTTCCAGCATGATGCGGGTCGCGTTTTCTCGGTCAACCGAAAAGAACACTTCCAGAACATGAACAACAAAATCCATTGGTGTGTAATCATCATTTAGCAAAATGACTTTATATAATGGAGGTCGTTTGACAATTGGCTTGGCTTCTTGAACCGCCAAGTCATCATCGAAAGTGTTGTCAGCTTTGTCTGACATAGTTTTTAACTCTTCAACTTTTGTGAATTTAGTATACGCATTTTTTCATAAATCTCTCGTGCTAATAATGATACTTTCTCATGGTTGGTTTCAAGTTATTTTTTTAAAATAATATAGGCATGATTGTTGCCACTACTTATATTGTGACTACGGTTTGAATATCAAGTTCTGTATCTTTTTTCTTATTATTTTCCTTAGCATGGAACAGCTCCATTGCCTTTGGATCAATACATTGAATGAATTCACGAGCAGCAGGAGAAAGCACCTTGCCCTTACGTAGAAATAAACCATAGGTTCTTTTCGGAAAAAACTGAGTTAACGGCACGCGCTCAAGTTTTTCATCGCCAGACAAACAAATATCCGTGACTACCGATACGCCTAAGCCATTTTCTACATATTTTTTAAGAACTTCCCAGCCACCGGCTTCTAAATTTACTTTATAATCAACGTTATATTGTTTAAATACCAAGTCTACCATTTGCCAGGTAGACATATGTTGCGGTGATAAAATCAATCCATATTGGCTGATATCATGCATGTTTATCTGCTTTTTTGTCGCCAGTGGATGACCCATAGGAGTGATTAAGACTGGCTCAAAGGTATATATTGGCAAATAGACCACATTGTCCGGGACATTCAGCGTAGAACCGATGGCGAAATCAACCTCACCATTACGCACCTTTTCGACGCCAATAGCTGCAGCACAGTTATTAAGCTTGATATGAATGTCTGGAAAGGTCCCTGTGTAGCGTTTGATGATATCTGGCAGGGTATAGAGGATAATTGCCTCTACGGCGGCGATATTCAGGCTACCAATGACGGAATGTTTACACTTCTCCTCAAAACTCTCTGGCAGCGTTTCTAGTCCTTCTACCAAGGGCAAGGACATTTCAAATAGTATGATGCCTTCTGTCGTCAGATCAATCTTAGGCCCTTTCCTAATAAACAGCTTTTGCCCGAGGTCTTTTTCAAGTGATTGAATTAAAAGTGAAATAGATGGCTGACTGAGAAACATTTGTTCAGCAGCTTTGGACATACTTTTGAATTGAGCAGTGAAACAGAAGGCACGTAATTGTTTAAGACGATTTTGTTTATAATAGAAGCGGTCCATAAGTCATTATTATAGTTCAAGTATTAGTATTATTAATACATATTATTAACATAATTAGCTTGCTAAATAGTAGATATCTCATTATTTTTGCAGTCCCTAAAATTTAGCGCCGTATTTTTTAGATATGGTGGACTTGAAAACATTGGGACATGAGTCAAATTTGAGACGACTCGTCTTTATTTAAAGCAGGAGGTAGTACCCATGAGTAGTAGAGAACAGCAAATAAAAGATTTAGAGAAAGATTGGGCAACAAACCCACGTTGGGCAACTGTTAAACGTGATTACAGTGCTGAAGACGTCGTACGTCTACGTGGCAGTGTCCAGCCAGAGCATACCCTTGCACGAAGAGGTGCTGAGATACTTTGGGACAAAGTGAATGGCTCTGCTAAAAAAGGTTATGTGAATGCCTTTGGTGCGATTACTGCGGGTCAGGCTATGCAACAAGCTAAAGCTGGCCTAGAAGCTGTTTATTTATCGGGTTGGCAGGTTGCTGCTGATGGTAATACTTCTGAAACCATGTATCCGGATCAATCTTTGTATGCATATGATTCTGTTCCAACCATGGTTCGTCGTATCAACAACACCTTTAAACGTGCTGATGAAATCCAATGGAAAAACATTGCTGATGGCAAAGTATCAGAAAAAGACGCGATTGATTTCTTCCTGCCTATCGTAGCTGACGCTGAAGCTGGTTTTGGTGGTGTTTTGAATGCATTTGAATTAATGAAGAACATGATTGCTGCCGGCGCTTCTGGTGTTCACTTTGAAGATCAACTTGCTGCTGTTAAGAAGTGTGGTCACATGGGTGGTAAAGTATTGGTTCCCACTCAGGAAGCAGTACAAAAATTGACCGCTGCCCGTATGGCAGCAGATGTTATGGGTACGCCGACGATTGTTTTGGCACGTACCGATGCTGAAGCGGCAAACTTGATCACCAGCAATTATGACGATAATGATAAGCCATTCCTTACCGGTGAACGTACACCTGAAGGATTTTATCGTGTTAAAAATGGCATGGAACAAGCGATTAGTCGTGGTGTTGCTTATGCACCTTATGCTGATTTAGTTTGGTGTGAAACAGGTGTACCTGATATCGGATTTGCACGTGAATTTGCAGAAGCGGTACAAGCAGCCGTTCCTGGTCAATTGATGTCTTATAATTGTTCGCCTTCTTTCAACTGGAAAAAGAATCTGAATGATTCACAAATTGCCAGCTTCCAGGAAGACTTGTCAGCACTAGGTTATAAGTTCCAATTCATTACATTGGCTGGTATTCACTTGAACTGGTACCGTACTTTTGACTTCGCACATAACTATGCACAAGGCGAAGGCATGAAGCATTACACCGAAATGGTTCAAGAGCCTGAATTTGAAGGACGTAAACGCGGTTATACTTTCGTCTCTCATCAGCAAGAAGTAGGTGCAGGTTACTTCGATGATGTTACTACCGTAATTCAAGGTGGCGCATCTTCCGTAACTGCATTAACCGGTTCTACTGAAGAAGCACAGTTCGACGAATAATAATTTGTCGTAACTTTTAAAAGAAGTAAATAAAAAACCGGAGCTTGCTCCGGTTTTTTTTATTTACATGGGCGTAGTGAAGAACTTCTTGGATACTGTTTTTATTAATGAGCTCTATGACCAGCAAATGCAATTTTATCGAGAAAAGCAAGTAGCAATGCTGAAACAACGAAAGTCATATGAATGATGACATACCACATTAATTTGTTATCTGGAATTTGACTGACTTCCATAAATTTTTGTAATAAGTGAATTGATGAGATTGCGACAATTGATGCAGCAACTTTCAGTTTTAGTGTTCCTGCATCCAACTTGCCATGCCAATCTAGTTTTTCATCACCTTCATCAAGATCGATTTTTGATACAAAATTTTCATAACCACTAAACATGACCATGACGATCAAACTTCCAACGAGTGACATGTCAATCAGTGACAGGATAGAAAGAACCAAATCTGATTCACTCATAGAAATGACGATAGTGAATGTATGAATTAATTCCTGAAAAAACTTAATGCCTAATGCAATCAGAGCAAAAGATAAACCAAGGTAAATCGGCGCAAGTAACCAGCGACTGGAAAATAAAGTTCGTTCTATAAATTTTTCTATCATTGTTTTAATCTTTAAGTAATTGCTCAAGAATGTTGGAATAAATATTTGTCAGTGTTTCAAGATCATCAACCTTTACGCATTCATTGATTTTGTGAATGGTTTCGTTTACAACACCGAGCTCAATTACTTCGGCACCCGTTGGCGCAATAAAGCGCCCATCTGAAGTGCCACCTCCCGTTGACCGTATTGTGTCTATACCGCAAATTTCTTTTATTGCATTGCAACTTGCATCAACAAGTTTACCGGACTCAGTCAGAAACGGCAGACCTGAGAGTTTCCATTTAAGATCATAATCGAGATTATGTTTGCTTAGGAGTTCAACTACTTTGGCTTGCAGTTCTTGCTGAGTTGTTTCAGTTGAATAGCGAAAGTTAAATAGCAAATTCAAACTACCAGGGATCACATTATCCGCACCGGTGCCAGCATTTAAGTTTGATATCTGAAATGTTGTTGGTGGAAATGAATCGTTACCCTGATCCCATTCGGCCGCTGTGATTTCTGCCAGAAAGGCACTGGCTTTGTGTATAGGATTATCTGCAATATCAGGATAGGCAACATGGCCTTGTATGCCTTTAACAGTGAGTATCCCATTTAAAGATCCACGGCGACCAATACGAATCACATCGGCCAGTTGTTTATCACTGGAAGGTTCTCCAACAATGCACCAATCAATCTTTATATTATTGTCATTCAAATACTCAATGACTTTACGTGTGCCGTTGATTGAAGGACCTTCTTCATCACTGGTAATCAGGAATGCAATTGTCCCTTTATGATCTGGATAGCTTTGTACAAATTGTTCTGTAGCCGTCACCATTGCAGCAATACCGCCTTTCATATCAGCTGCGCCACGGCCATAAAGCATCCCGTCAATAATTTCAGCTTCAAAAGGATCTGTGTTCCATTCTTCAATGGGTCCTGTTGGCACAACATCAGTATGGCCGGCAAAGGCAAACAAGGGACCACTATCACCGTGCGTGATCCAGAGATTATCGACATCATCAAAACGTAAGTGCGTTGCCTTGAAGCCGAGCTTTTCCAGGCGTTCAGCGATTAACTTCTGACAACCGGCATCGTCTGGTGTCACAGACGGACGGTTGATTAATTCTTGCGTTAACTTAAGTGTGATATCCATTATTCAAAGGTTAATTATCTATGATCGCTGTGTGGGACATTAATGGTGTGCATTCTAAGTGATATTAGGATTCCTGCAATGGTGGATTCATCAATATTTTTGTCAAATATATTAAGCATTTAGTGTATGTATGATATTTCCTTCAAACCAGGATATAGAGAGCTATACTTAAACCAATATAGGATGATTTTTTTACTTCCAGGCTTTACAAAAAGGAGGGACTGCATAATGCATTTATCTAAATTGAAAGCATTTCTAGATCAGGAAGATATCAAATATATTTCCATTAATCATTCAACAGCTTTTACTGCACAGGAAATTGCTCATCTCGCACATATACCCGGAAATGAAATGGCGAAGACGGTCATTGTAAAAACAGATGGAAAACTGGCAATGGTTGTTTTACCCGCTCCTGAACATATCGATCTTGATTTACTGAAAAGCGCTACAGGTGCCAGTAAAGTTAATTTGGCCACTGAGCTGGAATTTATGCCCGAATTTTCAGATTGTGAAATTGGAGCAATGCCGCCATTTGGTAATATCTATGATATGGATGTGTATGTTGAAAAGTCATTAACCAAAGACAAAATGATTGCATTCAATGCATGCACTCATAATGAACTTATTAAAATGGCATATGCTGATTTTGAACGGCTTGTTAAACCGATGGTTGTAAGAATTTCAACAGATTATTCATTAGCGACAGCTTGATACTGTTAGTGAATTAGCTGTCGTTGCTTAATGCTGAAATTATTTAGCGCTACCATATTTGCTGTGGTTGACTGTTTATGGTGTGCATCCTGAGTAATATTTGAAACCAGGCGATAAAGATATGAGATTTGTAGAATAGCTTAACAAAGTGAGCACATCTATATAAGTAATGAGGGTTTTAAAATCAATAAAGTCCCCAAGATAAAAATTAGGCTGCCGCTGAGTAACTTCAGCCAGCGCCCTTGCTGTTCCTCGAGCCGCTGTTTATTCATAGTAAAGACAACTATCCCGACCATGATAGCGTCATCAAACATATAGGCAATGTTATAGAGTAGTAAGTAGAGATAATATTGAAACGTATTCAGTCCCTGTAGCGAGAGTATCTGCGTATAAATCGCGGGAAGTCCTGCTGTGCACAGGAGTTCAACCAGATTGACAAGTACGGCCACAATAATGATAGAGATAAATGTAGCCGTCATATTTTTAGCATAGATTACATCTCGAATGCGGGAATAGATGGTCGGTTTTGCAGAATCAGGAATGCTGAGAGATATACCCTGCTTAAATGCAAAATAATCTTTGATATGAATAGTGCCAATCAATATGGCAATCAGACCAATGATGATTTGTAGCGTCCTGGAGAACCCAATGATTAAAAATATATTTAACCAGGCTGCCATAAAAGTAAAATAAACAGCACCACTGACAAAAACGAAAGTGCCTGCTATCAACATGATGCGTTTTCGATCACGCAGATTTACTAATATAGAAAGCAACACCAACAGCACCCACATGGCACAAGGGTTAAAACCATCAACCAGTCCAATTGCGAAGGTAAACATGGGCAAGCCGACTTTTTCGACACTTAGCTTGCCGAATAAGGGCACATTCAGATCGTTATTGGTGGTTTCAGGTTCAGGAATGTTCGCTATACCCAGCATATTTTTGATGACAGGACCTGAGGTTTCTGCATCATCAAATCCAATGAGATGTTTATTGCAGATTAAAAAAGAAGGAACACCGGGTTGTTCAATGTTAAAACGATCATTAAACCTGACAAAGTCTTCCATGTTTTTCGGATCAGAATATATGTCACGTGGGATAACCGATATTTGAGGATACGCAGCTTTTAATTTATTCAGGTAGCTATAGGCATCAGCACAATGGGGACAACCTTTTCTGGAAAAGACTTCTATGCTTGTGCAGGCATTTGCTGATTTTTCTATGTTGTTGTAAACATTCGCTTGAATGATAGCCGGATGAGATATCAGCAAGAACAAAATCCATGCTATATGTATTTTGTGATTTTTAAACATTAGGCACTTTATTGCTATGTAATATTTGCTAAATACCTTTTAACTCTAAGTTGGTTGAAATACAGCCAGTATTTCTCCTGTTTTATTTCGTTTTTTAACATTACAACTTATCGTTCTGCGTACTTGAAATCCTTCCGTTTTTGCACCGGCATCTTTATAAAGAGTTCGTGTGTTATCCGTATCATGATTTGAGATGATGACCGGTATGCCACGTTTAGCCAGTCTAGTGGCCCATTTTGCCAATTCTATTTGTTCCGCCCAACTAAACCCGCCTGAAAAGTAATCGGTGAAATATGCCGTTTTTGATAGCGGTGTATAGGGTGGATCGCAATACACGACATCTCCAGTTTTTACTTTTTTCATGGTGTCTTTGAAACAGGCATGAATAAACTTGGCTTTTTTTGCTTCTTGATAAAAGTACTGCATTTCTTTTTCAGGGAAATAGGGTTTTTTGTATCGACCAAACGGGGAATTAAATTCGTTACTGGCATTGTATCGACAGAGACCGTTGTAACAGTGCCGGTTCAGATAAATGAATAATGCAGATTTTAATTTTACATCCTTAGTTGAATTAAATAGCTTCCTGAATGTGTAGAAGTTAGATTCTGAATTATTTTCAGCTGTAAAGAATGAGTGGCAATAGTCTATAAAATTCTGACCATCCTGTTTTAGTTGATTATAAAGATTAATAAGATCAGGATTTGTGTCTGCTAATAAATATCGGTCGTAATTGGTATTTAAAAAAACTGCACCAGAGCCGACAAAAGGTTCGACTAAACGCTTGCCTGAATTCAATTTTTTATTTATACGGTCTATTAAACGGTATTTCCCACCAGGCCATTTTAAAAAAGGTTTTGTTGAAGTAGACACTTTAATCAATTTCGTTCGATGCAATAGCATCAATACTTAGCGCATGAATTTCAGCAGGCATTAAACTGTCTACTGCTGCATAGACCATGCGATGGCGTGCAAGAGGAAGCTGCCCGTTAAATTTATCTGAAACAATCTTTACCTTAAAGTGTCCAGCACCGCCGTGACCACTATGTCCGGCATGCATATGCGATTCATCTATAATCTCAAGCTCTGAAGGTGCAAGTTCGGATTCGATACAATGGCGAATCATTTCTATACGATCAGATTCAGGCACTGGGAAACACTTTCTTGAATGGTTTTACAGTGACGTTTTCATATACCCCGGCGGCAATGTAAGGATCTGCATCAGCCCAGGATTGTGCTGACTCTAGTGAATCAAACTCAGCGACAATCAGGCTGCCACTAAATCCAGCAGGACCAGGGTCTTCACTATCTATATGGGGATGTGGTCCTGCAATTAACAAACGTCCCTCATCCTGTAATTCTTGTAATCGACAAACGTGATCTGGTCTGGCACTCAATCTTTTATCAAGACTGTTTTCAACGTCCTGACTAATTATTGCGTAATACATGTCTATTCTTCCTGTGATGTTGAGTCTGGTTCTGTCTCTGGCTCTGGATCTTTAATATAGCGATACATATAAGTACCCATTCCCAAAAGAAATGTCAGGTTTAATAAAGTCATACCCCAAGCTTTAAAGTTGACCCAAAACTCAGTACTAAAGTTAAAGGCAACGTATAGGTTAACAAAACCGATAAAGGTAAAAAATATCGCCCAGCTCATATTTATATTCCGCCAAACTTGGGTGGGCAATATGAGTTTGTCTTCCGCCATATTGATCATTCGCTGGAACAGTGTTTTATCACCAAAGAAATGGCTGGCAATTAATGCAATTGCAAAGCACCAGTTAATGACCGTCGGTTTCCATTTGATGAATCTTTCATCGTGGAAATAAATAGTGAGACTACCGATTATAATAACCACGACAAATGTGATTAAATGCATTTTTTCGAATTTCTTGTATAACAACCAATAGAGGCAAATTTGAAGGAACGTTGCCACCATGATGGTGTATGTCGCTAAATAGATACCTTGTTCTCTGTCCTCAGGGATATAGAACGCAATAAAGAATGCAACAATAGGGAAAAAATCAAACAGGAATTTCATGAATCATTAAGTAAGTTGGATGTGCTTACAATCATAACCTAATTTTTATCTGACCACATATATGGCCCAATATTTTAAAATACATAATGAAAACCCTCAGGCGAGGCTAGTGTCTCAATCGGTATCAATTCTTCGTCAGGGTGGTGTTATCGTCTATCCGACTGACTCATCGTATGCGCTGGGTTGTTGTCTGGGTGAAAAAACAGCTTTGGATCGGATTCGAAAGCTACGCCAAATACCTGCAGATCAAAATATGACGCTGTTTTGTCGTGATCTCTCTGAAATAGCATCCTATGCCTCGGTTGATAATTCTGCCTTTCGTATGATGAAGTCGATGACACCGGGACCATATACGTTTATCTTGCAGGCAAAGCGAGATGTGCCAAAACGATTGCAGCATCCAAAACGAAAAACAATAGGCATCCGTATCCCAAATAATCCAATATCCTTAGCCTTATTGACAGCTCTTGGTGAACCCATGATTAGTATCAGTCTGGTATTACCCAATGAAGACTTACCAGAGACTGAGCCTGATGTCATCGATGAAAAAATAGGTAAGCAAGTGGATTTGATTATTGATGGAGAAGCAGGTGGTATGGAATTTACCACAATCCTTGATATGACTGGTGATGAGCCAGTTATCTTGCGAGAAGGTCTAGGCGTTGGTGATTTAGCGCTCAATTAACCCTACAAAATTCTGTTACGACTTGGCAGTCTGGGTATAATGCATTTTTTTTGTTACATCCCCTTATTAAAACGACCACAGGAGGTTGTTGATTGTCTACAACTGGTAAACAGCGGGTCTTGTCCGGCATGCGCCCGACAGGTCAACTGCATCTAGGTCATTATCATGGTGTTCTTAAAAACTGGCTGGAATTACAACAAGAATATGAGTGTTTCTTTTTTGTTGCGGATTGGCATGCACTGACGACGGAGTATGAAGACCCCTCAATCATAGAAAAAAGTGTTTGGGACATGGTCATCGACTGGCTTGCTGTGGGGATTAACCCAGGTTCCGCTAAACTATTTATCCAGTCGCGTGTGCCCGAGCATGCTGAATTACAGTTATTGTTGGCAATGAGTACGCCGCTGAGTTGGTTGGAGAGGGTGCCAAGTTATAAGGATCAACAAGAAAAACTGTCCAATAAAGACCTGACGACCTATGGCTTCTTAGGTTATCCCCTGTTACAAACGGCCGACATTCTTATGTATAAAGCAGGACATGTTCCTGTTGGCGAAGATCAGGTCTCGCATGTCGAGTTGGCTCGGGAGGTAGTGAGGCGATTCAATCATCTCTATGGACGTGAACACGATTTCGAGGAAAAAGTAGAGGCCGCTATCAAGAAGATGGGTAAGAAGAATGCGCGTCTTTATCATGATTTTCGGCGCGGCTATCAAGAACAAGGTGAATCTGAGGCGCTGGAAAAGGCAAGAGCCTTACTTGAGTCACAGCAAAATATAAGTATCGGCGATCGTGAACGCCTATCTGGTTATCTAGACGGGGTTGGCAAGGCAATATTCCCAGAACCGCAGGCTCTTTTAACGCATGCCTCAAAAATGATGGGTTTGGATGGACAAAAGATGTCGAAATCCTATGGCAACACGATCTCTTTGCGCGAGAACCCCAATGTGGTTGAAGAAAAGTTAAGGAAAATGCCTACTGATCCAGCTAGAGTCAGACTAACTGATCCGGGTGAACCGGATAAGTGCCCAGTGTGGAATCTGCATCAGGTTTATTCAGGGGAGGATGTTAAGAATTGGGTTATTGATGGCTGTACTAATGCTAAAATAGGCTGTCTTGATTGTAAAAAACCATTGATAGAGGCTATTTTAAAGGAACAACAACCAATTCGAGAACGTGCTAACGAATATATGAATGATCCAGAGACAGTTCGCGGTATTATTGCTGATGGGTGTGAGGCAGCACGCGATGTTGCTCGGGAAACACTGGAAGAAGTCCGGGAATCAATGGGGCTTGTTTACCGATAGCCTCTAAACTTCGAAATTAATGATGAACGAAGAAATCGAAACAACCAAGACTAGTCAAGATGAAATGCCGTTTGCTCTGGTTCAGGGCGCGCCAATAACGGAATTGCCGAAAGACTTATATATTCCACCCGACGCATTGGAAGTTTTTCTTGAGGCATTTGAGGGACCTCTCGATTTATTGTTATATCTCATTAAAAAACAAAATCTCGATATCCTGGATATTCCATTGTCGAAGATAACCGAACAGTACATGTCGTATATCGATATGATGGAAACCCTGCAACTCGAATTAGCGGGTGAGTATTTGTTGATGGCAGCAATGCTGGCCGAGATCAAATCAAGGATGTTATTGCCACGTCAGACGGAAGACGAAGAGGAAGACGATCCAAGGGCAGAATTAATCAGGCGTTTACAAGAATACGAAAGGTACAAACAGGCCGCAGAGAAAATTGACGAGCTACCTCGCTATGAGCGTGACTTGTTTGCAACAGTTGCAGAATTCCCAGGACGTAAAATTAATCATAGTCCGCCAGATGTCTCTATGGATTCAATTTTACGTGTCTTTGCTGAGGTGATAAAACGCGCAGAGATGTTTTCACATCACATGGTCCATCGTGAAGCACTATCTGTCCGTGAACGTATGGGGATCGTATTGGAAAAAGTAAATCCGGATACTTTTACCGATTTTGAAGAATTGTTCAATGTTGAAGAAGGGCGTGGTGGGGTGATTGTTTCGTTATTAGCCATACTACAGCTTGTGAAGGATTCTTTAATTCAGCTTGTGCAAAATGAAGTCAACGGACCAATTTATGTTAAGGCAGCATCATGAGTCAGGAAAAAGTTAAAAATATTATAGAAGCAGCTTTGATGGTTTCAACAAAGCCACTCAGTATTGCATCAATATTAGGTTTGTTTGAGAGTGAACAATCATTACAACCTGAGCGCAACGATATTCGTGCGGCGCTTGAAGAATTACAGCAAGATTACTTGGAACGTGGAATAGAGTTGGCTGAAATTGCCAGTGGTTTTCGCGTTCAAGCCAGAGATGAATTTGCCCCATGGGTTAATCATCTATTTGATGAACGTCCGCCTCGATATTCGCGTGCATTATTAGAAACGCTGGCTATCATAGCCTATCGACAACCGATTACTCGCGGGGAGATAGAAGAAATACGTGGTGTTAGTGTCAGTGGTACTATCATTAAAACGTTGTTTGAACGTGAATGGATCAAAGGCGTTGGCCATCGTGATGTTCCAGGTAAGCCAGAACTATTAGTCACAACCAAGGCCTTTCTTGATTATTTCAATCTTAAGAAACTATCGGATCTACCTGCATTGGCGGACATAAAGGACTTCGATTCAATCAATCCTGATCTTTTTGAAGCTCTGGAAGGTGAAGCACAGTCAGCCGCTGAAAAAACAAATGATGATGTCAATAATGATGATACAACGGATGATGATTCAATTAATTCTGAACCTGAAGCGATTGAAGAGTCAGCAGCAGATATACCTAATGAAGTAGCTTCTGAGGAAGATGAAGATCTATTAGTCGAATCAATTTCTAATGGATTGGAAAACGTCGAAGAACCAGAGGAAGCTACCACTAGCGAAGCAGCAAGTGACGAAGAAATTACAGAAGAAGTTCAAGAAGAGGGTGCCAAGGTTATCCCTTTTTCAAATTGAATAGTTTTCCACTCACGGCTGATTTCCAATGACAGAGCGTATTCAAAAGGTTCTTGCCAATGCTGGTCATGGTTCAAGGCGCGAAATAGAATCCCTTATTCGCGACGGAAAGATCACCGTTAACGGTAAATTGGCAGTTCTTGGTCAACAAATCGATCATAAAGATCGTATCGTTATAAATTCCCGCCAAATTCGTTTGCACCAACAACGTGAGTCTAAACCAAAAGTTATTGCGTATTACAAACCCACTGGTGAGATCTGTACACGTAAAGATGAAAAAGGGCGTAATAATGTTTTCAAAAATCTACCCGGATTAAGAGATGGACGATGGATAAACATCGGTCGATTAGATATGAATACAACGGGTTTATTGTTATTTACCACGGATGGAAGTCTGGCCAATAAATTGATGCATCCGTCTAGTCAGATAGAACGTGAGTATGCCGTGCGTATTTTTGGTCGAGCAGATAAGGCACAGATGCAGGCATTGCGTGATGGCGTCGAACTTGAAGATGGGATGGCGAAGTTTACTGATATTGTCGATTCAGGTGGTGAAGGTGCAAATCATTGGTATCACGTTGTGATTATGGAAGGGCGTAACCGTGAAGTACGTCGTTTGTGGGAGTCCCAGGGTTTTAAGGTAACACGTCTGATACGAACTCGATTCGGACCTTATATCTTGCCACGGAAAAAACGCGTAGGACAACATTGGCGTCTTGAAGAAGATGAAATCAAGGCCTTACTAGAAGCCGTAGAAAGCAAGTGAAAAGATAAACGTGAAAAGTGAAACGTAAAAATAACAATATGCTTTTCACATTTCACGCTTAACCTTTCACTTTCAAAATATGCCTCCTAATCGTAAGCAGCTTGAAGAAATTTACCGGAGGCTCTATGGCGTATATGGCCCACAGCATTGGTGGCCAGCAGATACACCTTTTGAAATCATGATCGGCGCTATCCTGACGCAGAACACAGCTTGGACAAATGTTGAAAAAGCGATTCAAAACCTTAAACAAGCGGACGCATTAAACATACATTCGATAATTGCTCTGCCAGATGATAAGTTGGCAGAGCTAATCTATCCGTCAGGGTATTTTAATGTAAAGTCACAACGACTTAAAAATTACACAAAATGGTTTGTCGATTCAGGCCGATTCAAAGGATTACATCAACTCGATAATCCTGATTTACGCCATCGTCTGCTGGGCGTGAATGGAATTGGCCCGGAAACAGCGGATGACATACTGCTTTATGCCTTTGAACGGCCGGTATTTGTTATCGATACCTATAGCCGTCGTCTATTTAAAAAAGCGTTGTCGATTAGTGGAGATGAGCCTTATGAGACACTTCGTTCATTGTGTGAGTCTTCATTGGACTCGGATGTTTCTTTGTTCAAGGAATACCATGCGCTGATAGTTCGGCATGCCAAGGAGAAGTGTTCCGGGGATACAAGCTGTAATCATTGTTATATTGAGGCAGCAATTTCAACATAAATTGAATAAATTTAGGGAATATATTGATTTCATGGCGTCCACTCTGTAACCTTTGCGGCCTTTTACTATAGGGCGATCAGACTATGTCAAAACGTCGATCTTTGGTCGCAGCCAACTGGAAGATGAACGGTTCACTTGAGAGTATTGGCCAGCTTGTGGGGGCAATATCTCAGGGTGTTACACAAGGGACAGAGTCAGAGGTACTTATCTGCCCGCCGTTTGTATATATCGCCGAATTGGCTGGGCTGTTAAAAAAGACCGATATCAGGCTTGGGGCACAGAATGTCTCACACCTGGAAAGTGGTGCATATACCGGAGAAGTAGCACCTTCGATGTTGAAGGATTTTGCCTGTGAATATGTGATTGTTGGGCATTCTGAACGTAGGATGCTTTATAGCGAAAATGATGTGCGCGTAGCAGAAAAATTTATCGCTGTGCAGGCAAATGGGATGATACCTATATTATGTATCGGCGAATTGTTGGAAGAACGCGAATCAAATTGTACGGAAGAAGTCATCGCCAGACAGCTGGATGCCGTTATTGAATTGGCTGGCATTATGGCCTTCAAAGCAGCCGTCATTGCCTATGAACCCGTTTGGGCGATAGGAACCGGTAAAACGGCGACACCGGAACAAGCACAAGAAGTACACGAATTTATACGATTACGTCTGGCAAGACATGATCATGAAACCGCAGAAGGCGTCAGGATACTTTATGGCGGTAGTGTTAAAGCGGATAATGCGAAACAACTTTTTGAATTAGCAGATATTGATGGAGGTCTGATTGGCGGGGCATCACTCGTCGCAGACGATTTTCTGACTATCTGTCACTCTGTGAGGTAGGTAACAAAATGGAAACAACACATACATTATTATTTGTATTACAAGTGCTCGTCTCTGTAGCTTTGATTGGATTAATTCTGATCCAACACGGAAAAGGTGCAGATGCAGGTGCTGCTTTTGGTAGTGGTTCATCTTCAACCGTTTTTGGAAGCTCAGGTTCAGCAAGCTTTTTGACTAAGATTACGACAGGCCTCGCTATTGTGTTTTTGGGTAACAGTTTGTTTCTCGCCTATCTTGCCACGCAGAATATCCAGACAGTGCCGACTAGCTTATTAGATCAGCCGGGTATCGTAATGGAGCAACAAGCAATAGAACAAGATATCCCTGCGGTTATGGAAGAACAAAGTGAGCAACTGGATTCAGACCTGCCAAGCTTACCTGCACAATAATCAATAGTTCTATATGTAGCCGATGTGGTGGAATTGGTAGACACGCTATCTTGAGGGGGTAGTGGGAGTAATCCCGTGGCGGTTCGAGTCCGCCCATCGGCACCAATAACCCGTTTTTTAACGTCCAATGCGGCACCAATTGAGTATCTCAAATCAAAACACCATACTTCCTCGGCCTTCCAAAAACGTATAAAATGTCAACAATAACGGAGTGTTTCAGGTAATATACGCTCTATAATTTGATTATCTGGTCAATATGTCGACAATATCGCTGATAACTTATTATCAGAGGATTGGCTGGAACTGTTCATGTGACTATCCCAGCAATTGCAGAACAGGTTCTTGTAAATAGTAAAAACCCCAAAAATGAGAGTAGATAATATGAATACCGATTACCGTAAACCCTTGCCTAATTCTGAGCTGGATTATTTCGATACCCGTGAGGCAGTTGAAGCGATTAAGCCCGGTGCGTATGCGAGCCTGCCTTATACATCCCGAGTATTGGCCGAACAGCTTGTGCGCCGATGTGATCCAAATGCGCTGACAGACTCCCTGAATCAGATTATCGAACGTAGGCAAGATCTGGATTTCCCATGGTATCCAGCACGCGTTGTTTGCCATGATATTTTGGGACAGACTGCGTTGGTTGATTTGGCTGGTTTGCGTGATGCGATTGCAGATCAAGGTGGTGATCCGGCCAAGGTTAACCCAGTGGTGCCTACACAGTTGATCGTTGATCATTCTCTAGCCGTTGAACACGGTGGTTTTGAAGCAGATGCGTTTGAAAAAAATCGTGCCATCGAGGATCGACGTAATGAAGACCGTTTTCACTTTATCGAGTGGACTAAGACGGCGTTTGAAAACGTAGACGTAATACCAGCTGGTAATGGCATCATGCACCAGATCAATCTGGAAAAGATGTCTCCGGTGATCCAGTCACGTAATGGTGTGGCTTATCCCGATACCTGCGTCGGTACCGACAGTCATACGCCTCATGTTGATGCTTTAGGTGTTATTGCAATTGGCGTTGGTGGTCTTGAAGCCGAAACCGTAATGTTGGGTCGTCCTTCTATGATGCGTCTACCGGATATTATCGGTGTCAATATCACCGGCAAGCGCCAACCCGGTATAACAGCGACTGATATCGTATTAGCAATAACCGAATTTCTGCGCAATGAAAAAGTAGTCTCGGCCTACCTTGAATTCTTTGGTGAAGGTGTCGCCGGGCTGACCATTGGTGACCGCGCGACAATCTCAAATATGACGCCGGAATATGGTGCCTCTGCTGGCATGTTCTATATCGACGAGCAGACTATTGATTATCTAAAACTGACAGGTCGTGAACCAGAACAAGTCGCATTAGTAGAAAACTACGCCAAAGTAACGGGCCTGTGGGCTGATGATCTTAAGCAGGCTGAGTATGGTCGTGTACTAACATTTGACCTGTCAACGGTCTGCCGTAATATGGCGGGACCATCAAATCCGCATCGACGTTTACCGACTTCGGATCTGGAATCACGCGGTATCGCGGTTGGACTCGACAAGGCAAACGCGGAAGAGGCAGAAGGCAAAATGCCCGATGGCGCGGTGATCATCGCGGCGATTACTTCCTGCACCAATACCAGTAACCCGCGCAATATGGTTGCTGCTGGTCTGATAGCACGCAAAGCAAATGAACTGGGTTTAATACGTAAGCCCTGGGTTAAATCTTCCTTTGCACCGGGTTCCAAGGTAGTCCAACTTTACCTGGAAGAATCGGGCCTGTTGCCCGAGTTGGAAAAGCTCGGCTTTGGTATCGTCGCTTTCGCCTGTACTACATGTAATGGCATGAGTGGTGCGTTGGATCCTGATATTCAAAAAGAAGTCATCGACCGTGACCTGTACGCTACAGCCGTACTCTCAGGTAACCGCAACTTTGATGGTCGTATTCATCCATATGCCAAGCAGGCCTTTCTTGCTTCACCACCGCTGGTGGTTGCCTACGCCATTGCCGGTACCATTCGTTTTGACATCGAGAAGGATGTACTTGGCAAAGATCAGAAAGGTAATCCTGTTACGCTGAAAGATATCTGGCCTAGCGATGAAGAGATCGATGCGATTGTTAAAGAAAGTGTTAAGCCTGAACAGTTCAAGAAGATCTACACTCCAATGTTCAATTTGGTTAAAGGAGCAACAGCCGAAAGCCCATTGTATGACTGGCGTCCCCAGAGCACTTATATCCGTCGACCTCCCTACTGGGAAGGCGCGCTTGCGGGTGAGCGTACGATGAAGGGTATGCGCCTACTTGCAGTACTGGGCGACAACATCACTACCGATCATCTGTCTCCTTCTAATGCGATTATGTTGAATAGTGCTGCGGGTGCCTATCTGGATAAGATGGGTTTACCAGAAGTAGACTTTAATTCTTATGCAACCCATCGAGGCGATCACCTCACTGCACAGCGAGCAACTTTTGCTAACCCGAAATTGTTAAACGAGATGTGCCGTGATGATAATGGAGAAGTGAAGCAGGGTTCTTTGACCCGCATCGAGCCCGAAGGTAAAGAGAGCCGTATGTGGGAGGCCATAGAAACCTATATGGAACGTAAGCAGCCGTTGATTATTATCGCTGGTGCTGACTACGGACAGGGCTCTTCTCGTGACTGGGCAGCTAAAGGTGTTCGCCTGGCCGGTGTGGAAGTCATTGTGGCTGAAGGTTTTGAACGTATCCACCGTACAAACTTGGTGGGTATGGGGGTCTTACCACTAGAATTTAAGGCAGGTGATAATCGTAATACTTATGCTATAGATGGTACAGAGACTTACGATGTGAATGGTGAAATTTCACCGGGTGCGGATCTGACCGTCGTGATGACTCGTGCCAACGGCGAAACTGCTGAGATTCCTGTGACCTGCCGTCTTGATACTGCCGAAGAAGTACATGTGTATGCAGCCGGTGGTGTCCTGCAACGTTTTGCACAAGACTTCCTTGAATCCAACGCGGCTTAAGCGGGAGAATAAACATGAGCCATGTACCCCAGATCAGGATCCCCGCCACTTATATGCGTGGCGGCACCAGCAAAGGCGTGTTCTTTAATCTTGAAGACCTGCCAGAATCGGCACAGGTGCCGGGTGCTGCGCGTGATGCCCTATTGTTAAGAATGATCGGTAGTCCAGATCCATACGGAAAACATACCGATGGGATGGGTGGGGCGACCTCCAGTACCAGCAAAACAGTCATTCTGTCGAAAACCAAGCAGCCGGATCACGATGTTGATTACCTGTTTGGACAGGTGTCTATCAATAAGGCCTTCGTTGACTGGAGTGGTAACTGTGGCAACCTGACTGCAGCAGTAGGTTCATTTGCCATCAGTAATGGACTGGTAGACATTAGCCGACTCCCAGAGAATGGTGTCGCTATCGTGCGTATCTGGCAGGCCAATATCAAAAAGACCATCATCGCCCATGTCCCTATTACCAATGGTGAAGTACAGGAAACCGGCGAATTTGAACTTGATGGTGTGACCTTTCCTGCAGCGGAAGTAAAGATCGAGTTTATGGATCCTGCTGATGGTGAAGGTGCGATTTTTCCTACCGGAAACTTAATAGATGATTTAGAAGTACCGGGTGTTGGCACATTCAAGGCGACTATGATTAATGCCGGTATACCAACCATTTTCCTAAATGCGGAAGACATATCATATGAAGGAACAGAATTGCAGGAAGCGATTAATAATGATGACGAAGCATTAGCCATGTTTGAGACAATTCGAGCCTATGGTGCAGTGCGCATGGGCCTGATTGAAACTATCGAAGAGGCCGCGGATCGACAGCACACGCCCAAGGTCGCTTTTGTAGGCAAGCCGATAGATTATGTTGCTTCTAGCGGCAAACAAATTAATGCTGCAGATATCGACTTAAATGTTCGAGCATTATCGATGGGAAAATTACATCATGCCATGATGGGCACTGCTGCTGTGGCAATTGGCACCGCAGCTGCAATTCCAGGCACTTTAGTGAACCTGTCCGCCGGTGGCGGTGAACGGCATGCGGTAACTTTCGGTCATCCTTCGGGCACCTTGCGAGTTGGTGCTGAAGCTACTCAGGATGATGGCCAATGGACTGCATCCAAAGTGATAATGAGTCGAAGTGCACGCATTCTCATGGAAGGATGGGTGCGTGTACCTGGGGATGCTTTCTGACAGGTGTGAATAGATAACACAACATCAAGATAGTTTAATGTTGTTCAGAAATTAGCACGTGTAGTTAGAGTAATCTCGTGGTGGTTTCAGTCGGCTGTGATAACAAAAAACATAAGCTAAATAACTTTATAAGATTAAAATTCGATTTCTTAGACTTGTTTATCTGCGTTCCGTTTTTGCCCACATTTTTATAATACAGATCTATTTTCTATCGATATTTATCGACTAATTAAATTAATATTTGATTTAAATCATGATGAAATTAATACACTACTGAATAATATAAAAAATATTAATGATTTTAGGTGATTGGCTTGAATCTTGTTAGTATACTTAGAAGTTATTAATTCATATTTAAAGGTTTTGGAACAGACAGATGTTGGCGAATTATTTTCCCATTCTTATTTTTACCTTTGTCGGTTTGGTAATGGGCATAGTATTAATTGCTTTGGGGCTAGGTTTAGGGAAATTACTAGGCCACGCTCGCGCTGATTCGGAAAAGCAGTCTCCGTATGAATGTGGATTTGAGGCATTTGAAGATGCCCGCATGAAATTTGATGTTCGTTATTACCTCGTTGCTATTCTATTTATAATCTTTGATCTTGAAATCGCATTTCTATTCCCATGGGCTGTCGCCTTAGAAGGTATTGGCATGGCAGGTTTCTGGGCAATGATGATATTCCTCGGTGTACTCGTGGTTGGTTTTATCTATGAATGGCGCAAAGGCGCGCTTGATTGGGAGTAGTAAGATGGGTGCTGAGGAAAAAATTCACGAATCGGGTATTGTCACTACTAGCGTAGACAATCTTATCAATTGGGCCAGAACTGGCTCGATGTGGCCGATGACCTTTGGTCTTGCGTGTTGTGCAGTTGAAATGATGCAAGCGGGTGCTTCGCGATATGATTTAGACCGATTCGGCATTGTCTTTAGACCTAGTCCAAGACAGTCTGATGTGATGATTGTTGCAGGAACATTAGTAAATAAAATGGCACCAGCGTTGCGAAAGGTTTATGACCAGATGGCCGAGCCTCGTTGGGTTATATCTATGGGCTCATGTGCAAATGGTGGTGGTTATTACCATTATTCTTATGCGGTTGTAAGAGGATGTGATCGCATTGTACCTGTTGATGTCTACGTTCCTGGATGTCCTCCAACTGCAGAAGCCTTGCTATTCGGAATAATACAATTACAAAAAAAGATAAAACGAACTAATACAATAGCTCGATAACACCACTAAATATTTTATAGGCATGACGGATTCTAGCGCTAATCTCGTGGCAAAACTTGAGGATCGATTCAGCAATGAGTTGATTGATTGCATCACTGATCGTGATCAAGTCACAGTAATCTTAGCCGCTGATGATTTGTTGTCAGTGTGCACAGTATTACGCGACGAGGAACAATTTGCTTTTACGCAACTTTCCGATCTGTGCGGAGTTGATTACTCAACCTATGGACAAGTCGACTGGTCCACTCAAGAAACAACTTCAACCGGTTTTAGCCGTGGCCGCCAAGGAAATGATCAAGCAAATAGTCATAACACCAATGAACGTTATGCTGTTGTTTATCACCTATTATCAATAACTCACAATATTCGTTTGCGAATTCGCTGTTATGTGACAGATGAATATCCTCGCATTGCTTCAGTGTCAGCTATCTGGAGCTCAGCCGATTGGTTTGAACGAGAGGCATTTGATCTCTTTGGTATTTTGTTTGAGGGACACCCGGACTTGCGTCGCCTGCTGACAGACTATGGCTTTATAGGACATCCATTTCGTAAAGATTTTCCTTTAGAAGGCAATGTAGAAGTTCGCTATGACCCGGATAAAAAACGAGTGATCTATGAACCGGTTACTATTACGAACAGAGTATTGGTGCCTCGGGTAATTCGCGATGATAATCGCTTTACCACACCAACAGAGGAGCAAAGTGATGCCTGAGATTCGTAATATGACCATGAATTTTGGTCCTCAGCATCCTGCGGCTCATGGTGTGCTTAGACTTGTTCTCGAAATGGACGGGGAAGTTATCGAACGGGCTGATCCACATATCGGTTTATTGCATCGAGGAACCGAAAAGTTAGCGGAGAGTAAACCGTTTAACCAAAGTATTGGTTACATGGATAGACTCGATTACGTCTCCATGATGTGTAATGAACATGCCTATGTTATGGCAATAGAAAAATTATTAGGTGTAACACCACCGCTACGTGCGCAATATATTCGTGTCATGTTTGATGAGATTACGCGTGTTTTAAACCATCTCATGTGGTTAGGAACACACGGACTTGATGTCGGTGCGATGACCATGTTCCTCTATTGTTTTCGTGAACGCGAAGACTTGATGGATTGTTATGAGGCAGTCTCAGGAACGCGTATGCACGCGACTTATTATCGTCCCGGTGGTGTTTATCGAGACTTGCCCTCAATGATGCCGAAATACGAAGCATCCAAGTGGCATAAGCAGGAAGAGGTCGACCGATTAAATGAAAATAGACAGGGATCGTTGCTGGATTATATCGCATCTTTTACTGATCGTTTTCCAGGTTGTATAGATGAATACGAAACTTTATTAACAGATAACCGAATCTGGAAACAACGTACAGTTGGGATTGGTGTGGTTAGCCCTGAACGCGCATTACAATTAGGTTTTACTGGGCCGATGTTACGTGGCTCAGGTATCGAATGGGATCTCAGAAAAAAACAACCGTATGAAGTCTATGACCAAATGGATTTTGATATACCGGTGGGAACCGATGGCGATTGTTATGATCGTTATCTGGTTCGTGTTGAGGAGATGCGACAATCTAATCGAATCATAAAACAATGTGTCGATTGGCTCAGACAAAACCCTGGGCCCGTTATGATTGATGATCATAAGTTGGTGCCACCAAGACGTGAAGAAATGAAAGAAGATATGGAATCATTGATTCATCATTTTAAATTATTCACTGAAGGTTACTGTGTGCCAGAGGGAGAATTTTATTCGGCTATAGAGCATCCCAAGGGCGAGTTTGGAATTTATTTGATTTCAGATGGTGCGAATAAGCCTTATCGTTTAAAGGTTCGAGCGCCTGGTTTTGCTCACCTATCTTCAATGAACGAGATGGTTAAAGGCCATATGTTGTCCGATGTTGTTGCTGTCATCGGCACACAAGACATAGTATTCGGAGAAATCGACAGATGATTATAACTTCGTACTTTCTTCCAATATTTCGTTTCTGCACTTTTTTAGATGCTCACATATTAAACATATGCTCCGCGTCTAAAAAAGCACGGCGCCTCATCTTGAAAGAAATTACTTGTTCTAATCCCTTCGTTTTACAGGGGTATATATAAAGAATGACTAATACAAAAACAACGATACTTTCAGAACATACTCGATCAGAGATCGATATGTGGCTGGAAAAGTATCCTGAAGACAAAAAACAATCTGCGGTATTAGCAGCTTTGCGCGAAGCACAGCATCAAAACGATGGTTATTTAACTACAGAATTAATGGATGCCGTTGCGGGTTATCTTGGCATGTCGAATATCGCCGTCTATGAAGTCGCCTCTTTTTATTCCATGTTTGAAACACAACCCGTTGGCCGACACAGTATCTCGGTGTGTACTAACATTTCATGTTTGCTCATGGGCTCTGATGACATCGTCAACCATGTTGAAAAGAAACTGGGCATTAAAACTGGCGAATCAACGGCCGATGGGAAATTCTACATTAAGTGTGAAGAAGAATGTTTGGCTGCCTGTTGTGGTGGTCCAATGATGATGATCGACCATAAATACTACGAGAATCTAACGACTGACAAAGTCGACGAGATTCTGGATAGCCTGGATTAATACTATGGAATTAAACAGCGTTTGTTTTGCCACGCTCCAGTTTGATGAGCCCTGGACCCTAGAGAATTACTTGAAGGTTGGCGGCTATGAAGCGTTGAAGAAAATCATTAATGATAAAATCCCTCCTGAAGATGTTATCGAAGAAGTTAAATCTTCTGGCCTACGAGGTAGAGGCGGTGCTGGTTTTCCGACTGGTTTGAAATGGAGTTTTATGCCGCGAAATTTCGAAGGTCAAAAATATATTGTCTGTAATTCTGATGAGAGTGAACCAGGCACCTGTAAAGATCGGGACATTCTTCGTTTCAACCCGCATTCAATCGTTGAAGGGATGGCTATTGCTTGTTATGCGACAGGCTCTAGTGTCGGTTATAACTATATCCGTGGTGAGTTTATGGATGAGCCATTCCCACGTTTTGATAATGCCCTGAAAGAAGCGCGTCGCGAAGGATTGTTAGGCGACAATATTTTAGGTAGTGATATCAGTATTGATATACACGCAAGTTTAGGCGCAGGTGCATATATCTGTGGTGAAGAGACGGCTTTACTTGAATCGTTAGAAGGAAAGAAAGGCCAACCAAGATTTAAACCGCCATTTCCTGCAAATTTTGGTTTATACGGTAAGCCAACAACCATCAATAATACTGAGAGCTTTGCTTCAGTGCCTAACATTATACGAAATGGCGGTAATCGGTTTGCCGAAAAAGGCGTGACTAATAGTGGTGGTGTTAAATGTTTTTCTGTTAGTGGGCACGTTAATAATCCTGGTAATTTTGAAATTCCATTAGGCACTCCGTTTTCCAAGTTATTGGAAATGGCTGGAGGCGTGCGTGATGGTCGTGGTTTAAAAGCAGTGATACCGGGTGGTTGTTCTATGCCGGTAGTGCATGGTGATGTCATGCTTGAAACTAATATGGATTACGATGCAATTGCCAAGTCGGGCTCTATGCTCGGTTCTGGTGCGGTAATAGTAATGGATGATACCACCTGTATGGTCAAGGCATTGGAACGGTTATCACGTTTTTATTTTTCTGAGTCATGTGGGCAATGTACCCCCTGTCGAGAAGGTACCGGCTGGTTATATCGTGTCGTTAAACGCATCGAAGAGGGTAAAGGCGAACAAGGCGATTTGGATAAACTCGACGATGTTGCGAGCAAGATTGAAGGACGTACTATTTGCGCCTTCGGTGATGCGGCTGCATGGCCAGTGAGAAGTTTTATTAAACAATTTCGAGATGAATTCCAGTATCACATCGATCATAAACGTTGCATGGTAGGTTCGGGACATGCACACGATTCAGAGGCCGCATAATAAATAGTATTAATAGTATGTCAGACGATCAAATAACAATTGAAGTAGATGGCAAGTCCTTAAAGGCGGATAAAGGGCAGATGTTGATTGAGGTAACCGATGCCAATGACATCTATGTGCCACGATTCTGCTACCACAAGAAGCTAACCGTCGCTGCTAATTGCAGAATGTGTCTGGTTGAAGTAGAAAAAGCGCCAAAACCCTTACCCGCATGTGCGACTCCTGTTATGGATGGCATGGTCGTTAAAACGCAATCCAAAATAGCGGTCGATGCGCAAAAATCAATCATGGAGTTTTTGTTAATTAATCATCCTCTGGATTGTCCAATTTGTGATCAGGGTGGTGAATGTGAATTACAAGATTTGGCCATGGGTTATGGTGGTGATGTCTCTAGATATCAAGAGAAGAAACGTGTCGTAAAAGATAAAAATATTGGGCCATTAATACAAACCGATCTTACCCGTTGTATTCATTGCACACGCTGCGTTCGTTTTGGTGAAGAAGTGGCTGGCTTACGTGAGATGGGCGCAACTGGCCGCGGCGAAAATATGGAGATTGGTACTTACATAGAAAAAAGTGTCAACTCTGAACTGTCCGGTAATATTATCGACCTTTGCCCCGTTGGTGCATTAACGTCGAAACCATTTCGTTATTCTGCAAGAACCTGGGAACTGGTACAAAAAGACGGTATCGCACCTCATGATTCAGTAGGTTCAAATATCCATTTTCACGTAAAAGGTGATCGTGTTATGCGCGTGGCGCCAGCTGAAAATGAATCAATCAACGAAGTATGGCTTTCTGATCGAGATCGATTTAGTTATGAAGGTGTCTACAGCGATGATCGTTTGCAAACACCAATGATCAAGGAAGAGGGTTCCTGGAAAGAAGTTGATTGGGAAACCGCACTAGATGTCGTTAAGGAAAAACTGAATGGCGTAATTGAGTCATATAGTGCAGAACAGATAGGCATATTAGCGTCACCTTCTTCAACCTTGGAAGAACTTTATTTATTACAGAAATTTGCGCGTGACATTGGTGCGAATAATATTGATACCCGCTTAAGACAAGCTGACTTTTCAGATCAAGATTCAGTGTCACAGTTTCCTTATTTAGGACAAGCAGTTTCAGAATTCGAAACATTGCAATCGGCACTCTTGATAGGTAGTAACGTTAGAAAGGAACAACCGATTATTAATCATCGCCTGCGTAAGTCTGCATTGAAAGGTGCTGCTGTTATGCTGTTGAACCCGGTTGATTATGACTTTAACTACCCGCTTGCAGCGAAGAGTATTGTTACTCCTGCACAAATGCCGAATGAATTGGCATCTATATTAAAGGCGCTTATTGAAACAAGCGATAGTTCAGTCGACGATGAAGCAAAACAATGTGTCGAAAATGTAAATGTTACTGACGCACATCGGACAATAGCCAGCAAACTGATTGATTCGGAAAACGCAATCGTATTACTGGGCAATATTGCAACTGCACATCCTCAATTTTCATTGTTGCGTTCACTTGCCGGCTTAATTGCCAAGATTAGTAAGTCAAAGTTGGGTTATATATCTGAGGCCGCAAATAGTTCTGGCGCATGGTTAGCAGGCGCAGTTCCGCATCGTCATGCTGGTGGTAAAGAATGTGCCAGTGTTGGCATGAACACTAATGAAATGCTGCAAGCAAAATTAAAAGCCTATGTGCTGTTGGGTGTAGAACCAGAACTGGATTGTTGGGATAGTCGTGTCGCACGCACAGCAATGAACGATGCAGAGTTGGTCATTTCATTAACAGCCTATCGAAGTGACGAAATAGAAAACTATGCAGATGTCATGTTACCTATTTCAGCATTTGTCGAGACCTCTGGTACCTATATAAATAACGAAGGTATTAGCCAAAGCTTTACCGGGGCAGTGCCACCACTTGGTGAAGCAAGACCGGCCTGGAAATTGTTAAGAGTGCTCGGCAATATCTTTAATCTGGATGGTTTTGAATATCAGTCTTCAGCAGATGTAAATACTGAAGTAATGCAAACAATAGCTGCTATCAAGCCTGAGAATATGGACCACTGGCGATCACCTGTCGCTATCGAAAAGAATGGTGCAGATTTACAACGCATTACTGAAACACCGATGAACATGATTGATTCAATTTGTCGACGTGCGGTTTCATTACAGCAAACTGATGATGTCTCTGATGGTGCTATTCATATCAATACACTATTGGCGGATAAAAATAATTTAAGCGATGCTGATACTGCCAAAGTTGAGCAAGATGATAGCGCCGTTAATTTGAAAGTAGTTATTGATGACAGAGTCCCAGACGATTGCGTCTTGATTCAATCAGCACATCCGGCACAGATTGATCTGGGTGCATCATTCGGTTCAATCAGGATCGCAAAGGCCTGATGCAGTGTTAGAAATAATCTATCAATTTATCAGTCAAAACGTGTTGTTGCCGATAACAACATTGCTTTTGCCTGTTGATTATCAAGCACAGGCGCTGACTGTTTTACAGACGGTCGTTAAAATTCTTTCTATATTAGTGCCCGTGTTACTAACGGTTGCTTATTTCACTTATTTTGAACGAAAGGTCATAGGCTTTATTCAAGGACGTATCGGTCCGAATCGCGTCGGCTTCTTTGGTTTTAGTTTATGGGGTTTAGGCCAGCCTATTGCCGATGCGGTTAAACTTATCGTTAAGGAAATTATAGTACCTACTGGCTCTAACCGGGCTCTGTTTATTATGGCGCCGATACTTTCTCTAGCGCCCTCATTAGCAGCATGGGCAGTGATTCCATTTGACGATACAAAAGTATTAGCAAACATTAACGCCGGCTTGCTGTATGTATTAGCGCTGACCTCATTGGCAGTTTACGGTGTCATTATTGCTGGCTGGGCCTCGAATTCCAAGTATGCTTTTCTGGGCGCCATGCGTTCAGCAGCACAAATTGTGGCGTATGAAATCGCAATGGGTTTTGCGCTAGTGGGAGTATTAGTAGCCGCAGGAAGTTTAAACCTCGGTGATATAGTAAATTCTCAATCAGGCAGTGTGATCCATTGGTTCTGGATTCCATTGTTTCCATTATTTGTTATCTACTTTATCTCTGGTTTAGCAGAAACAAATCGTGCACCATTTGATGTGGCAGAAGGTGAGTCAGAAATTGTTGCTGGCTTCCATGTTGAATATGGTGGTATGGCATTCTCTGTATTCTTTATGGCGGAATACGCCAATATGATTTTGATAGCCGTATTATCTGCCCTTATGTTTTGTGGTGGTTGGTTATCACCTTTTCAGGGGATTCCAGGACTTGAAGATCTTTTTAGCTGGGTGCCGCCGATGTTTTGGTTATTAGCCAAGACTTCATTTTTTATGTTCCTGTTTTTATGGTTCAGGGCAACTTTCCCGCGCTATCGTTATGATCAGATTATGCGCCTGGGTTGGAAGGTATTTATTCCCATAACAATAGTCTGGTTAGTAGTCGTTTCGGCATTGGTCGTTACCAATACTCCACCTTGGTTTAATTAATCATAATGGCTAATAAAATTAAAAATTACGTCACCAGCTTATTCCTTTGGGAATTGCTTAAAGGTTTGCGTCTTACTGGAAAGTATTTATTCAAGCGTAAGATTACGGTGCAATACCCGGAAGAAAAAACACCACAGTCACACCGGTTTCGCGGACTGCACGCATTGCGTCGTTATCCTAATGGTGAAGAACGTTGTATAGCGTGCAAATTATGTGAAGCCGTTTGCCCGGCAGTAGCGATAACTATTGAATCTGAAGCGCGTGATGATGGTAGTCGACGTACAACAAAATATGATATTGATCTGACTAAATGTATCTTTTGCGGGTTTTGTGAAGAATCATGTCCAGTTGATTCTATTGTGGAAACACGAATATTCGAATACCACGGCGAGAAGCGTAGTGATTTATTAATGACTAAACCAAGGCTGCTAGAAATCGGTGATATGGTCGAGAAACAACTGGCAGAAGATCGGGCAAAAGATGCCTTGTATCGATAACAACATACTTACTTATAAACAAGATAAAATTAAATGATAGAACAAATAGTCTTTTATCTTTTTAGCGGAATATTACTGCTGTCTGCAACGATGGTTGTGGTTATGCGTAACCCAATCCACTCAGCTTTATTTCTGGTGTTATCTTTTTTTGCGTCCGCTGCCATCTGGTTGCTGTTACAGGCAGAGTTCTTAGCCATCGCGCTGGTGTTAGTGTATGTCGGTGCAGTTATGGTGTTATTCCTGTTCGTTGTCATGATGCTGGATATTAACCTGGTCACAGTACGCGAAGGGTTTGCACGATTCCTGCCCGTTGGCATTACTGTCGCAGTTTTGATGATTGCGGCGATGGGGCTAGTTGTGGGTTCAGATTACTTTCTGTCCGATACCTATATGGCAATTAAATCTGTTGGCTCCGATTACAGCAATACTAAAGAGTTAGGTCTGACGCTATATACCCAATACCTTTATCAATTTGAAATAGCGGGTGCAATATTATTAGTCGCTATCATTGCTGCAATCTCTCTGAGCATGAGTAAGTCGAAAGTGAACAAGTCGATAAGTCCTGAAGATCAGGTGTTTGTTAAAAAAGCAGATCGATTACGTATCGTTAAGATGCAGTCTGAGTCTAATACTAAGAATGGGGAATCTGAAGCATGATTACCTTACCTGAAGTTTTATCATTAGCTGCACTGTTATTTTGCATTAGCATTGCTGGTATTTTTTTAAACAGAAAGAATGTCATTATTCTTTTGATGTGTATTGAATTGATGTTGTTATCTGTGAATATGAACTTTATTGCATTTTCTCATTTTCTTGGCGATATACACGGGCAGATTTTTGTATTCTTCATCTTGACTGTTGCAGCTGCTGAGGCAGCAATTGGACTGGCAATTTTAGTTGTTATGTTCCGTAGCAAAGGTTCAATTAATGTTGATGATCTGGATAGCATGAAAGGATAGTCAATGATGAATAATATGGAACAAATATATCTCGCTATTGTACTAGCTCCTTTAATAGGCGCTTTGATGGCTGGTCTGTTTGGTAAAATTATCGGAAGAAGTGGTGCGCACTGTGTAACCATCATCGGGGTTGCCACATCTAGCATTCTCTCCATGGTGGCTTACAAATACCATATGTTTGATGGTGGTGAAATCTATAATCAAGATTTATACACATGGCTGAGTAGCGGCGGCATAGATTTTAAGATTGGATTTCTAATTGACTCGCTTTCGGTCACCATGATGGTCGTTGTTACTTTTGTTTCATGGATGATACATATCTATACCATAGGCTATATGCATGATGACCCGGGTTATCAGCGCTTCTTTAGTTATATCTCCTTATTTACTTTTGCCATGCTGATGCTAGTGATGTCGAATAACTTTCTGCAGTTGTTCTTTGGCTGGGAAGCGGTAGGTTTAGTCTCTTACTTACTGATTGGCTTTTGGTACAAAAAAGAAACAGCAATATTCGCGAATATGAAGGCGTTTTTGGTAAACCGAGTAGGGGATTTTGGCTTCCTATTGGGTATCGCTGCAGTATTGATGACTTTTAATTCACTTGATTATGCCGAAATTTTTAGCAATGTAGCTCAGCATGCCGATGCTACTATAACGATATGGGGTGATGAGCCTTGGTCGTTGATGACTGTTATCTGTATCTGCTTGTTTATTGGTGCCATGGGCAAATCTGCACAAGTCCCACTGCACGTTTGGCTGCCTGACTCAATGGAAGGCCCGACACCTATCTCAGCATTGATTCATGCTGCGACAATGGTTACTGCTGGTATTTTCATGGTTTCAAGAATGTCACCACTGTTTGAATTATCAGAAACGGCACTGAGTTTTATCTTGGTGATTGGATCGATTACTGCACTCTTCATGGGATTATTGGGATTGGTGCAAAACGATATTAAGCGTGTTGTGGCATATTCCACCTTGTCACAGTTAGGTTATATGACTGTTGCTCTAGGCGCCTCAGCTTATGCTGCGGCCATGTTCCACTTGGTGACCCACGCATTTTTCAAAGCATTATTATTTCTGGCCGCGGGTGCGGTGATCATTGTCATGCATCATGAGCAAGATATGAGAAAGATGGGTGGCTTATATAAAGTAATGCCAATTACCTGGCTCACCTGTTTATTTGGCACTCTGGCTTTAATTGGTTTTCCCGGCACATCGGGTTTCTTTTCCAAAGATGCCATCATTGAAGCGGTTCACCATTCTACTTTAGCCGGGTCTGGTTTTGCTTACTTTTCAGTTATGGCCGGTGTGTTTATCACTGCCCTCTACAGTTTCCGTTTGTTTTTCATGACCTTTCATGGAAAACAAAGGATGGATATGGAAACCTGGAAGCATCTGCATGAAGCGCCTGTTGTTGTCACCGTGCCATTAATTGTTTTGGCTATCCCGTCGTTAATATTGGGTGCCTTCTTAATTGGGCCGATGTTATTCGGAGAATATTTTGGTGACGCAATTTATGTTGCGAGTACCGGTGGCCATGACGTGCTTGCTCAGATGGGTGAAGACTATCATGGTATTGGCGGCTTTTTATTACACTCGGTTCAGCATCCACTGGTCCTTATCTTGATGTCCTCAGGTATCTTTGTTGCCTGGTTATGCTATATCAAGTTCCCGGACATTCCTGCCAAAGTCGTTAGTAAAATTGGGCCTGTACACAAATTGCTTGTTAATAAATACGGCTTTGATGATTTTAATCAACTCGTATTCGCAAAAGGGTCAACAGGAATTGGTCAATTACTTTGGCGAATAGGGGATATCAATATAATTGATGGCTTTTTTGTCAATGGTACAGCGAAAAGTGTACGTGTGTTTTCAAGTATTGTTCGTCATGTACAGTCCGGTTATCTCTATCATTATGCCTTTTCAATTATCATCGGTTTGCTGGTACTGCTAGCTATATTTGTACATGGTGTTTTGGGTTGAATAAACAGAGCTTGAATAAAAAATAGAAGAATAAAATTTAAACAATGACATTAAACAGTTTACCCATTTTAAGCATTCTTATCTGGACTCCGATTATCGGCGGTATCTGGGCATTGATTGCGGGCGATCGACAGGAACAAACGGTCAAGTATTTCTCATTTGCGGTTTCCGTCATTACCTTCATATTTTCTGTCATTCTATATTGTCAGTTCGATCCTTCTTATGCTGGTATGCAATTTATTGAAGAGACTGATTGGATAAAAGCCTTTGATATTAAATATCACTTAGGTGTTGATGGAATAGCCTTGCCATTAATAATGCTGACCAGTTTTACCACTATTCTGGTTATATTGGCCGCATGGGAAGTGATAGAAAAACACATCTCTTATTATATGTGTGCTTTTCTGATCTTGACTGGCTTAATGAACGGTGTCTTTGTCGCGCTCGATGCCATTTTGTTTTATGTCTACTGGGAAGCGATGTTAATACCGATGTTCTTGATCATTGGTATTTGGGGTGGGCCAAACAGAGTCTATGCGACAATCAAGTTTTTCCTATATACATTCCTCGGCTCGGTATTCATGCTGGTCGCATTTCTATACCTTTATTCCGTTGCCGGTAGTTTTAATATTCAAGCCTTACATGATGTGCCGCTGACGTTAACCGCACAGAAATTTATTTTCGTGGCATTCTTTTTAGCCTTCGCAGTAAAGATTCCAATGTGGCCAGTACACACATGGTTACCTGATGCACACGTAGAAGCACCAACCGGTGGTTCAGTGATTCTGGCAGCGATTATGTTGAAGATGGGTGGGTACGGTTTTCTGAGGTTTAGTTTGCCAATCACACCAGATGCGAGTCTTTTCTTTGACGATGCGATGATTATGCTGTCACTTATAGCCATAGTCTATATCGGTTTTGTTGCGCTAGTTCAGGAAGACATGAAAAAACTGATTGCCTATTCCTCTATATCGCATATGGGTTTTGTGACGCTCGGATTTTTTATACCGTTTAGTATTGTTGCTGCTACCGGAGCATCATCAGGCGCCATCATGGGTATGGAAGGCGCAATGATGCAGATGATTTCACATGGTTTTATCTCTGCGGCGATGTTCTTATGTGTCGGTGTTATGTACGACCGCATGCATAGTCGAATGATTAAAGATTATGGTGGTGTGGTAAATAGCATGCCGTACTTTGCTGCCTTTATGATGTTGTTTGCGATGGCTAATGCCGGTTTGCCAGGGACCTCGGGGTTTGTTGGTGAGTTTCTGGTTATCCTGAGTAGTTTCGAAGCCAGTTTCTGGATCGCGTTTACGGCAGCAATCACATTAATCTTAGGCGCCGCTTATACCTTATGGATGTATAAACGAGTTGTTTTTGGTGAAGTTACTAAGGAATCTGTCGCCGAATTAAAAGATATTAATGGCAGAGAAGCATTTATTCTCTTCCTCTTGGCCATAGTTATTTTAACATTCGGTATTTGGCCTGCACCGATATTTGAAGTCATGCATGCGTCAGTAGAGCAACTCATTGAGCATGTACTCCAAACAAAGATTTTATAAATGGTGAATTATGAATGCTGACTTAATCATTGCACTACCAGAGATAACGCTCCTTACATTGGCGTGTTTGGTACTGCTAGTGGATGCGTTTAGTAAAGATCCATTGCACCTGTTGACGTACTGGACTACTCAAGCAAGTTTGTTGGTCGTCATGGCGTTAGTATTATTTTACTTTCCAGACAATACGCAGATAGCTTTTAATGGTAGTTTTGTCAGTGACTCCATGAGTGCAATACTTAAAGCATTTATGTGTGGTATCACCTTTGTGGTATTTCTTTATTCATATGATTATCTAAAAGAACACAAATTCCTCAAAGGTGAATACTTTGTGCTCGGCTTGTTTGCAGTGCTCGGCATGATGATCATGGCATCAGCCTATAGCTTGTTATCTGTTTACCTTGGTCTTGAACTTTTATCGCTTTCTCTCTATGCCATGGTTGCCATGCAACGTGATTCAAAGACTGCTCCAGAAGCGGCTATGAAATATTTTGTTCTAGGCGCTATAGCATCAGGTATGTTGCTCTACGGTATTTCAATGATCTATGGACTAACAGGTTCTCTTGATTTGCTGACCATCGCTGAAAGAATCAATATTGACGATTCAAATCATATGTTTTTGGTTTACGGCATGATATTTTTGATCATTGGAATTGCATTTAAACTAGGTGCTGCACCATTTCATATGTGGGTGCCAGACGTTTATCAGGGGGCCCCAACTTCAGTGACCTTGTTTATCAGCACAGCACCTAAATTGGCGGCTTTTGCAATGGCGATGCGTGTACTGGTTGATGGCTTAATGCCTCTGGTTAGTGATTGGCAATCAATCCTGATGATTCTGGCTGTGTTATCCATGGCTATCGGAAATGTTATTGCTATCGCACAAACCAATATGAAACGCATGTTGGCCTATTCAACGATAGCCCACGTTGGCTTCTTATTCCTGGGTTTGATCGCTGGAACAACATCGGGTTTCTCTGGCTCAATGTTTTATATCATCAGCTATGCCTTGATGAGTATGGGTGGCTTTGGCATGATAATCTTGCTTGGGCGTAATGGCTTCGAAGCAGATATGCTTGAAGATTTTAAGGGCTTGTCAGATAGAAGCCCTTGGTTTGCCTTTGTTATGTTATGCATCATGTTTTCAATGGCAGGTGTTCCTCCTTTCCTTGGATTCTGGTCTAAATGGTTTGTATTAAAAGAACTGGTTGCATCAGGTTTTGTCGAATTGGCAGCGATAGCTGTTCTATTTTCAATAATCGGCGCTTACTACTATCTTCGTATTATCAAACTAATGTATTTTGATAAGCCGGATTCAATGACTGCTATCAAGTCATCAAAACAAATGCGCTTTGTATTAAGCGTTAATGGTGTATTGATATTGGCATTAGGCCTTGCACCTAATATGTTGATGAGTCTGTGCTTAGTGGCATTAGCAGGGTAAACGTTCTTGTCATTCCCGTGACAACGGGAAACCAGTCAAATCATAAATTTCATTATTTCTTTTTCCCATTTGATTTCGCTTGGTTGCTCTTGCGCACGCCCCTAAAGGAGGTGCCGAGGTCTATGCGATCGCAGCATAAGTAGAACTATCTACAAAACATTCTTTTGCTGGTCAAAAAAAGATGTAACGAAGAGAAATGCCTCAGCTAGCCATAAAGGGATTGGCTAAACCTGCCTCATTTGAAATCTATTAAACAAGCTTAACAACCTATTGATTACTGCGACTACGTACGACTTCGGCGGGTATGCTGAGTTGGGCTATTAGATAATCTTTAAAGTTAGCTTCGTAAGTTTGTTCATCGATGCTTTCTTTCATACAGGTGAGCCACTGGTCACGTTCATCAGTACCAATCGTTAAATGTTGGTGTACATTAGGGATACTGATGGGGCCGTATTTTTCTTGATATCGTTTGGGGCCACCCAACCAGCCGCAGAGAAATCGTGCGAGTTTGTCTATTGATGTTGCTATATCGTCAGGGTGCATATTATAGATTGTGCTAAACCTTGGGTCGGCGCCCATACGTTCATAGAATTTGTCCACCAGTTGGCGGATACCAGTTACGCCTCCTGCGGCCTGGAAAGAAGTATCTCCTGTGCCATAGCTGATACTGTAATTTTCACTCATGATTTAGCTATTCACTTTCCCTAATTCTTGTCCAACTTCAATAGCATCACCTGCTTTAAATTTATCTAACCAGTTTAATTTATCTTTCTCAAACATAAGTATTACTGTTGAACCCATATTGAAGTGTCCGAATTCCTGACCTTGTTCAAGGATCACCGGCTTGTCTTTATATTCTTTAATAATTAACTGCCGGGTATAAGGAGGGGTTATTTGTCCTAACCATACGGTTTCCATGCTGCCGACGAAGATAGCGCCGACCATGATCTGCGCCATCAGACCTAAGTCGGTTTCAAAAATACTAATAAATCGTTCATTACGAGCAAACAGGTTGTCTACGTTTCTAACGGTCGCATTATTAACAGCGAATAAATCTCCGGGAACATAGATTGATTTGATCAATTTGCCTCTAACTGGCATGTGTATGCGGTGATAGTCTCTAGGTGATAGGTATAAGGTCGTAAAATAACCATTGCTTAGTTTAGCGATGCTGTCTGTATCGTTGGCCAAGAGCGTATCGAGGGTATAGGTTTTTCCCTTGGCTTGTATTATGTCGTTGGCATCCAGTTTTCCAATTTGACTAATGGCACCATCTACTGGACTAAGGATACTGCTTTCATTCAAGTTCCATGTTCTTGCGGATTGTTTCAGATGACGTGTAAAGAAATCATTAAACGAAACATACTCCTCTGCACATTCTCTTTCAGCTTGATTCAGCTCGACATTGTAGTGATTAACAACTTGCTTGATTAACTGGTTTTTCCAGGGTTTAAATTGAATCCTTGTTAGCCAATACATTAGTTTCGATAAACTATGTTGTGGAATAAGGTATTGAGGCCAGACCTTAATACAATCCATGACTCTAGAACCTATTGTTGTTGTTTCAGACATAATTAATGATGGTGATGTGAGTGATCTTCACTGCTTCGGCGCTCTACTCTTGCTTCTATAGTTTGATTGTTTCCATCAGAAAATGAAAAGTTGAGTGTTGCTGTATCACCGGCACGTAACGGCTTATCTGGATCAAATAACATCAGATGCAAATCGCCGGGAGATAGCTTTATAGTATTTTTTGCTGGTATTGCTAATGTTTCTTGTTTCTCCATCGAAACCATATCGCCGTTTAACACACTACGGTGGATTTCAATCTTGGAAAAGTTTGGGCTAGATACGGTTAGTAAAGTTATTGATTTATCTGACGCATTGTGAATGTTTGCATAGCCGGCAAGCACAGATACCGTTGCTGGTGCCTCATTAATCCATGCATCAGAAAAACTAACTTCCCCACTTTCATTGGACAATGCTGAGCTGGGGAAAAGTGTTTGAAAAATAAAGGTGGTCAGTAGGAATAGGTTAACTTTGTTCATTTATGAAGTTTTTTATTTGTGTGAACTGTTGGATGATTTTGTTTTTTTCGTGTGGCGGTGAGAGTTTGCCAACCATGCGACCTAAGGGGTCGATTAGAAATATGGAAGCTGAATGATCTACCAGATAGTCTTCAGTTTGATTTTCCTTGTTTAGATAATAAGCTACGCCGATTTGGCCTGTGAGGCTATTTATCATTTCATTATTACCACCGAGGCCAATGAAGTCGGGATTAAAATAATGGACGTACTCGGACAGTTTTTCCGGTGTATCGCGTTCCGGATCGACTGACGCAAAGATAACCTGTAGATCTTTATTCTCGCCAACAAGCGCTTTATAGGAATCGGCCATCACAGACATTGTCACTGGACAGACATCCGGGCAATGACTGTAACCAAAGAAGATAAAAGACCATTTGCCCTTCATTTGGTTTAAACCAAAATCTTTCCCATCTTGATCAAGAACAGAGTACGCATTTATTTGTTTTGGATTTGGCCAAAATAAGCCCTCTACAGTAGAAACCGCTTGTTGAGACTGTTGAGCTTGTTTTAGTGAGATATAAAATCCAGCGCTGGTCGCTAATATAGCGAGAATGGCCATCGCCGGGATTAGAAATTTGCTACTGCTGAGTTCTTTTAACATTTGAATATTATACCTGAAGTGAACAAATGGTTGATGTTCTTAAAGGACCTGCTTTTATTGTAAATTACTGAGAGTATTTTAAAGAAAATAGGTAAAAGAAATTTCATTTGTTATGAAATTCTAATGATTAAGCTAAATGCTGCCAATCTATTAATAGATGTCTTATTTAACGTTTCAATTTTGACCGTCTCAGGGCCCTAATCCGTTCAATTTTGATATTTGCGATTATGCAGTAAAATCAATGATATATTGAACTATATTGTTTAATAAATAGTGATATCTGTGGCAGTATTAGTATTCTGAAAATCCCCTAAAGAATTTATGGGCATCTATCATTAAGAGGTAAGGCAATGAGACTTAACGGACACATAATATCAATTTCGATTTTATCGATATTTTTATCATTTCCTAATAGTGTTTTAGCAGCGGGTGATGCGCATTTACAGGATTTTACTGCTCACTGGGCCGGTATAGTTTGCCTTGTTGTTTTTGTCCTCGCCTATAGTCTGGTTGTTTTTGAAGACCAACTTCATATGCGTAAGTCAAAGCCGGTAATGGTCGCTGCCGGTATCATCTGGTTTTTTGTTGCCATTGTTTATTCTCAATCAGGCGATCAACATACTGCTGAAATCATGATCCGGCATAACCTGCTTGAGTTTGGTGAATTATTCCTGTTTCTACTCGCTGCTATGACCTATATCAATACTATGGCCGAGCGTAATGTGTTTGATGCCTTACGTGCGTGGTTGGTATCGCGAGGCTTTTCCTTACGCAATATCTTTTGGATAACCGGTGCCCTGTCTTTTATGATATCTCCCATTGCAGATAATCTGACGACGGCATTATTGATGTCGACGGTGGCGATGGCAGTAGGGGGCACGAATACTAAATTTATTGCACTTGCCTGTATCAATATAGTGGTGGCTGCTAATGCGGGTGGTGCATTCAGTCCGTTTGGTGATATCACTACCTTAATGGTCTGGCAAAAAGGTGTTATTCCTTTCGCAACTTTCTTTGCCTTAATACTACCTTCTTTGGTCAACTGGCTGATACCAGCAGTAATCATGTCAATGTTTGTTGCCAAAGAAAAACCTGACGCGATAGAAGAAAAAGTCGAAATGAAAGAAGGTGCTTTCATTGTTGTGGGTATGTTTATCATGACTATTACGATGGCGGTTTGTGCGCATAATTTTCTACATTTGCCGCCAGTCATCGGCATGATGACGGGCTTAGGCTTGCTAAAATTGTTTGGTTATTACCTGAAGATAAAAAACATGCGTGCTCTGAAAAAGAAAAAACAAGAGTACGAATACAAACCCGGCGCTGGTGCTTTAGATGCTGAATCGATTAGCGCGAGTGATCATTCCGGAGATGAAACATATGATATTTTTGGGATATTGGCAAAGGCCGAGTGGGACACCTTGATGTTTTTCTATGGTGTGATTTTATGCGTCGGTGGCTTGGGCACGATGGGTTATCTTGCGGCACTATCTCAGTTTATGTATATCGATCTGGGACCTACAACCGCTAACGTTCTGGTCGGTATCGTTTCAGCCATCATTGATAATATTCCGGTAATGTTTGCTGTATTAACGATGATGCCGCAGATGGACGCAGCCCAATGGTTGTTGGTGACATTAACTGCTGGTGTGGGTGGATCTTTACTCTCTGTTGGTTCTGCCGCAGGTGTTGCAGTGATGGGTCAGGCCAGAGGCATCTATACTTTCTTTGCGCACTTGAAGTGGACTTGGGCTATTGCTTTAGGTTATGCCGCTAGCATTTGGGTTCACTTCTTGGTCAATAGCCGTTTTATAGGTCAGTCAGTTTAAAATCTGATAGCGTTTTCAATCAATTTAAAAGTCGAATGTCTTTTGGCATTCGACTTTTTTTATGTCAGTAATAACTATTCTAGTTTGATTACTTATTAGAGAGTAGTAAATAACTGCGAAAAAATCCCCGATTCAAGTGATAGATATGTTCTGAATACATGTTTATATTATAGAAACAATAAGGATGTTGCTTGTGATCAATGCTTGGTCTCTGATTACGAGAATCTTACGGATGAGATCACGGAAGAATATGCGCCAAGGATGGCGCAACCAAGAATAAAAGTGATACTGCAATCTTATTCTATTTATAGTTCTCTGCATTAAACCATTTTATCGCATCATCAAGACCTTCGATGCCGGGTCTTGATTGATAGCCTAATTTCTCTTTTGCTTTATCGCTGGAAAAGAACATGATTTTTTTAGACATCCTGACACTCTCAACAGTGGCCCTGGGTTCTTTATGGGTAATGCTGGCAATGCGTTCCATTATCCAGGCAATAGGCAAGACGAGATTATGGGGTAAGCGAATAGAAGGTGGTGTCATGCCTTGATTTATACAAATGTATTCTAATATCTGTGCTAATGTCATATTGTCACCACCAAGAATATAACGTTCGCCGACATTGCCCTTTTCTAACGCAAGAAAATGTCCATTGGCAACATCATCAACATGCACGATATTTAAGCCAGTCTCGACATAGGCAGGCATGCGATGACGAATTGTATCGAGAACGATTCTGCCAGTAGGCGTTGGTTTAATATCCCGTGGCCCGACTGGCGTTGAAGGATTAACAATAACAACGGGACTGGCCATCTCTTTAACTAATTTATGGACTTCTTGTTCGGCAAGATATTTTGAACGCTTATAATGACCAATCATATCGTTAAGTGTGACCGGTGTTGTTTCGTCAGAGACAGTACCATTTTTATTAATACCTAAGGTAGCGACGCTACTGGTATAGACGATTTTATCAACACCCGCTTTAGTAGCAGCGATAATTAAATCACGTGTCCCGTTTACATTTGTTGCGTACATAGGTGCCGGGTCAGGGAGCCATAAGCGGTAGTCTGCTGCAATATGAAACAAGATATTACAGCCGGTGATAGCACGTTCTAGAGAATGAGTGTCTCTTAGATCGCCTTCAAATACCTCAACATCAATGCCTTCGAAGTTACGTCTATCTGAACCCGGTCTGACCAAGGCACGTACTTGATGACCATGACCAATTAAAAGCCGTAATACAGCTGAGCCTACAAATCCATTCGCGCCGGTTATAAGTGTTTTCATATTGTTGATTTGTGTAAAGGGTATATCAATCGAACTGCGAGCTTAGTATTCCGAAGTTTAGTGTTGTCTGCCACAGTATTATCTTCTAGCTGTAAATGATTCTCGCCATATTAAAAAAGCAGGCAGTATGATCATAGTAGAAATCATCATTGAGGCAAGCCCTAAAGATAACAGTAAACCCATGCTAGCGGTGCCCTGATGTGATGAAAATGCAAGATTACCAATACTGCAGATGGTAGTCAGTGAGCTGACAATAACACCACGAGAAGAACTGGTCATGAAGATGTTTTTTCCAGTGTGATGTTCTTGCCGAAAGCGATCAGCAATATGAATACCACTATCGACACCGATACCGAGTAATAGTGGTAATCCAATAATGTTGGCAAAGTTAAGCGGGATATTGAATAGCAACATAAAGCCAAAGGTGAAGGCGCCGCCGACAAATACAGACGATAGAATGATTGCCGCATCCGTTTTTACTTTTATTAATAGCAGTAACAATACTGCAATGGCAATGAAGGCATAAGTAAAAGCAGATTTAAAAGCAGTAATAACGGCATCGCCCGCTTCTATACTTATGATCGGCGAACCAATTACGCTATCATCATACGCTTGTAATTCGGTTACGAAATCTTTCATTGCCGCATTATCATTCAGGTTGTTACTAGGCAATATTTGCATTTTATAATAATCATCACTGACCCAGCGCTCATGGAGCTCAACAGGAATATTGTTTAATTCAACTGCCTCTGCCTTTAATGCATCAGACAAAGAACCCATCCTGCCAGAAAAACTATTTAGTAATTGTTGTTCAAGTTGTTCAAGTTGCTTGTCATCAGAATGCGTGCTTAATTTCAATAACAAGGCAGACAGATTGTCTTTTAATAAAATCAAATCATTATCCAGTCTCTCTGATGGGATTGAATCAAGTTGTATGTTTAATTTATTAATTGCATCCAGGCGTGTTTCATTATCGATTTTTGCTGGCGTTTCCGACGGCGCTAATACACCAAGCAGCAAGCTCATTTCATCAATAATAAATAATTTATCTTCTTGTTCTTTTGGTATGAAATCATCTAGCCAAACCACTTCGTCGACTAATGAAAGTGATTCGATTTTTTGTTTAGCAGATGCTGCCTGGCCAACGTCTTGCTTTAATAGAATGCCGCTCCAGGGAGAGGTCTTGCTATCTTTTAATAAATCACGATAGGTTTGTACTGATTCATTATTTGGATCTTGCAAATTTAAAGTATTTGTATCAAATTTTATCTTGTCAACTTGAAAACTGAGGCTGACTAAAATTAACAATGTAAGCAGCAGTATTGATTTTGTGTATTTATACGGGATATTGATTAATACGTTTAATACAGGATTAATGAGTTTGTTTTCATTTTTTGACCCTGTCGTGTGAGGAACAAATGTTAACAGTGCGGGTAATAATGTAAATGTAAATATTAGACTAATGAACATGCCACTACCGGCAATCCAGCCTAATTCAGCTACGCCCAGATAATCAGTGGGTATAAATGAATAAAACCCGATAGCGGTTGTAATAGCACAGAGTATTAATGATTTGAAAATATGTTTAATCGCTAGCTCTAAGGCATGAATACTATTTAGCTTGGTCAGTTTTTCTTCCCGAAAACGTAATAATAAATGAATGGCAAAATCAATTCCCAGGCCGATATACAGAACTGCAAATGCAACTGATATTAGATTCAGTTCGCCTATTGTGGCAGTTGCAAAAGCAGTGGTCGCGATTAAACCAAAGACCAGTGTCATCAAACATGCAGACACTAGCCAGATGGAGCCGAGACCGATTGATAAAATAATCGCAACCAAAACCAGGGATATTGCTATGGCTTTTATATTCGCTTGCGAGACGCTTTTTAATTCTTCATATGAAAGTACGGTTCCGCCCGACAAGCGGACCTTTATTGAGGTGCTGTCATTAATATTTATTGCGTCTATGATTTCTCTAATATGATTAACAATATCTTCATCAGGCAATAATGATTCACTATTATCTTTAGTTTGCAAGATGATGAATTCGCGGTAGACATTTTCGATTGCATCGTCTGGGTTCATTAAACGTTGCCATGATACTTGATGGTTCTTGTTTTTAAGCGCAAGGTTTATTTCAAGCAATAGCGGTTTGATGTCAATATCTTCGCCGTCCTGTTTAGCTTGAATAGCATCGCCCAACATATTAAATAGGCCACGCAGATTTTTATCTTCTATCAAAGTACCCAGGAAAGGTTGGATCGTTGCCAGACGATCAGACAAGTTTTGTAGTTCATCAACATCTAAAAATAGAAAAGCAGACTGGCGGAAATAGGATAGTTGTGCAGGATAATAAATATCGTTTAAAAATTTCGAATCGTTTTGTAGTGCTGAATAGAGTAAGTCTGCTGTGTCACTGGCTTGATCTGGGCTCGGTGCTTCAATTACCACCAAGATATTATCCGAGAATTGTGGAAATAGTCTTTCGTATTCGATATCAAGCTTTCGCCAATTCAAATCTTCCGAGAGCATATCAGTGGTGCTGGTGCTCATGTCCAGATTATCTTTGATATAAAATACGGATGCTATCGTCAATGCGCAAATACCGATGATTACTGACAATCGGTAATGCTCAATAAATTTCAGCCAGAAAAGTATGGCATGTTCAGTCTTTGATATACGGGTGTGATTCATTATATTGATTGATTCAAACAAGCCGAACTAGCTTGTTGCAAATTCTATTAGACTCTAAAGACGTACTCCTTGTTTACGTCACGTTCGATATCAGGTGGGTAACTAAGACGTTTATCATCATAATATTGTCTACGATGGTCACCTTCAGAGGCGGCATTGTAGGTCACGTAAAGAACCCTGCGTTTTTCATTTGTCATATTAGGTTCTGATCGATGTGGCGCGAATGAATCAAAGAAGATTGCATCGCCGGGCTCGGTTGTTACAGATACATAATCTAATGCGTCTTCATCAAGCGGTTTCCATGCTTCACCTATCAAGCCTTTATCATGATAAGCACTAGCCATCTGCAAACAACCATTTTCAATGGTTGAGTCATCAATACTGACTAATGCAGTGATATGTAATTTAGCGTAACGATCCCAACCAGCCTGTACATCCTGATGTGCTTTAAACCCATCACCGCCGGGCATCTTAAAATTGATCTTGTCCTTAAAAAGGATCGCTTCATCATTGAATAATTGAGAAGTAATTTGTTGAATTTCACCGCGGACAAACAAGTCGCTGAAGCCTTGATGGAAAGGTTCTATATCTTCCATGCGTGACAATATGCGATCAGCGGATGCCAGTTTACTTTGTTCAAAATACATCATGTATTTACCGGGTACTTCTGGGTAATTCGTGACTTCTTCAACCCATTCGGTAATTTTCCGCATACGTTCTGCGTCATACAAATTGCGTACCACAAGAAAACCTGTTGATTTAAATTCTTCGATTTGTTGTTTACTTAATTTCATGGTTAATAGTGTTTAAAATTAATAATCTGGGCTGTTATAAACCAGTTAGTATTCTATGACAAGCGGCGGGAGTAATTAACCGTCCGAATAGAAAAAATGTTTATTTTTTAAGTCGGGAGCAAGTCCTGAAAGCGATTTTAACCCCATTTTATAACCAGCGGCCAACACGAAGATTTCTTTTATTTGTGCTGGTTTTAATAGGCATGACAGCATGAATTTTAATATTCTGGGTTGTCCCAGATTGTCAGTATGGTTTAGTACTGCCTCTGGAATAGCCGTGTTTGCTTTGTCTGAAATCGCACGAATCACAAGAAAGTCTAGTCCATGAGCTGTTGCTATTTCTGCAATAGCAGCACTTTCCATATCAACAGCCAAGGCGCCCGTTTTTTTCAATAGTAATTCTTTATCAGTAACGGAGGCACAAATCTCTTTACTTGAGGCAATATTTCCACTTGCCGACGGGTACGTAGATTGTTGAAAAAAATTGGTTACTCTATTTAGCCAATCGGACGAAATTAAATAGCGTTTATCATTGCTGATAATTGTTTCGGGTAAAATTAATTCGCCGGAGTTTAATGATTCATCAATAGCACCAGCAACGCCCCAACTAACTAAGCCATCTACTTTTAACGCGAGTAATTTTTTTGAAGCGCTAAGGGCAGGTTCATGGCCAATACCTGACAGACATAAATAGATACCTTTCTGTATCTCGACAGGCAGACCCACTTTTAGTTTTTTTCTATATAGACATTTCGCCTCGGCTGGCAAGGCTGAAATGATGCCTAGCCTGTTCAAGACTTAATGAGGTTACGGTAGCGAGCTAAAGCCCAAAGTGGAAAGTATTTCGTATAACCGTGATACTTCAAGTAGAACACGCGCGGAAATCCTGGTGCCGTATAACTGTCATCAGACCAATGTCCATCCGCAGACTGGTTTGCTATGAGATAGTTAATGCCGCGTTTTACAGTATCTGTGTCTGCTTCACCGACAGCTAATAAAGACAGTAAGGCCCATGCCGTCTGGAAGGCCGTGCTTTGATACGGACGGTAATGTCTTGGTGGATAATAACTATCATTACTCTCACCCCAGCCGCCGTCTTCATTTTGTATTTCTTGTAAATATTTAACGGCTTTTCTAATGTACTCCTGTTGAGGATCTTCTTCAGTAAGTTCAAGTGCCGTCAGTACAGACCAAGTACCATAGATATAATTTGTTCCCCAACGTCCAAACCAGGAACCATCGTCTTCCTGATCCGTTTTTAAAAACTTAATCGCATCACTGATAGTTGTTGCATATTTATCTTTATCAGCCAGAGACAATAATGCGATTACTCGACCGGTTACATCAGCCGTAGGCGGATCGAGCAGGGCGCCATGATCTGCGAATGGAATGGCGTTGAGATAATACTGGGTATTGTTAACTTCAAATGATCCAAAGCCGCCGCCGTTGGAACGCATACCCGCCACCCAAACTGCGGCGCGTTGAATTGCTTCCGCATATTTCTCGTTGCCAGTACGATGCATCGCCCAGGCGACCATAGAAGTATCATCCAGATCAGGGTAAAAATAATTACTGTATTGAAATGCCCAGCCACCACCAGCAAGATGTGGTCTTGGTATACGCCAATCACCTGGTTCATCGCTTAGTTGTCGATCCTTAAGCCAATCGAGAGCATGTTCAATCTCTGGAGTAATGTTCGCTTCAGTTTCCGTTTCGATCATTGCTTGACCTGCAAGACAAGTATCCCAAACCGGAGATAGGCAAGGTTGGCAATACATAGAGTTACCACGTTTAGTCAGTAATGCCTCTATAGCCTGGCGTCCTTGCTTTCGAGCAGGATGTTCTTTTGGATAACCAAGAGTTACTAATGATTCATAAACATTAACCATTGCTGGAAAAATACCACCAATGCCATGTTCTTCATTCATCCGCGCCAGGAACCATTGTTCACATCTACGGATCGAGTATTGACGAATAAATTTTGGTACTAGTTTTTCTGCCAGGCGACCAACATTGTCAAGCAACAGAAAAGCCCGACTAAGTGTTGTTGTTACTTTGAAATAATGTTGCTCATCTTCAGGCGGTGTAATGAATAGTTCTCTAATATCAATGCCACGAGAATTTACCGCTAAGGGTTTCATCGTGCATAAAACAAACAGAGGCACCATCACTGTACGAGACCAATAAGATACCTTGTCTATATGAAACGGAAACCACTTCGGTAAAATAATGACTTCTGCAGGAATAAAGGGAACAGCGCGCCACGGCACCTGCCCAAACAAGGCCATCGTGATTCGTGTAAATACATTGGCATGTGAGGCACCGCCATGATTCAAGATCATGTTCTTTGCGCGAACCATGTGTTCGTCGTGTGGATCATCACCGGTAATCTTCAAGGCATAATATGCCTTGACTGAACAACTGATATCAAAATCACCACCAGTATAGAGAGACCATCCGCCTTCTTCATTTTGTTGGTCGCGTAGATACTGTGCGATCTTTTGTTCGATTTCGTCATCGATTTCACCGACGAAATGATTCATTAAAATATATTCGGCAGGAATAGTGCAGTCGGCTTCGAGCTCATAGACCCAATGGCCATCATCATGCTGCTGTGCGAGTAATCTATCTTTAGCAGATTGGATAGCCTCATCCAGATCAATAATGGGCTTAGACGGATGCGCTTCATCCAAAGGATGATTGGTGATGTTTTCGTTTCGTGTTTCGAGGTTCATTACTTTCGCTTGGTCATTCGCAGAAGAGCTAAATCAAGGTGCAAAGCTAAACACAGAAATAATTTAAATAAATTATTGTAGTTCGCCATGGTCTTCCCCTTGTATTTATCAGTCTTTGCTATGCAAGGTGCTGATATTCTCAGAGTTTCTCATGAATGTCGGCCATAGGCAAACGGCGTCCGCTAAACTTGAAAAGGGTGTTTAAAGCCCAATTATTACCAACGAAAAGACTGGTGAAAAATATTGTCGCCTTGACACTGCGTCGGCTAATTTTTACTTCCTGGCCAGTAGTGAAATTTGGAGTTTGACGAATCTTTTCCAACGTTAACACGGCCATTCCCAAAGCCCAGAGACAAAAACGACGTAGGCCCTTTTCTTTAGCTGGTATTTTCAGGGTATAAAGCAAGGCATTGTGAATATGAGCATGCGCAACACCGAGTAATTCAATCAAGGCCTCATCAAAGCCGGGTTCATTTTGCCCAAGTACCTTGTGCCGAATATCAACATTGTATTTATTGAAGATATCACGCGGCAACCAGCAGGCCCCACGTTCATGGTCTTCCCAGATATCCTTCAAAATATTAGTCATCTGCAATCCCTGACCAAATGACACGCCCAATTGCATCATCTCTTCTCGCTGGGCATCTATTTCAGGGGAATAATCACAGAATAGTTCGGTTAGCATCTCTCCGACCACGCCGGCAACGTAATAACAATATTGCCCCATGTCTTTCAGATCAGCCATCCCATCAAGCGTCTCGGCATCTTGATAACGAATCATACCCTCGGCCATGATCGAGACACATCTTTCAAGTGCAGCACGTTGGCGTTCGTTAAAGCTATGGGTAATGCGTATGACGGGTGTCGTATTGGCAATCAGATCATGCTCTGCCTCAGTCGCAGTCGGGGATAATAAAGGAAACAGGCCTTCAGCAAAGGTTTCAGCGTCATCAGTGCCTTTGACTACGGCAATGAATTGCTCAGCATATTCACGCTTCAGGGCTGCCGTCATCAATTTATCGTCTTCAATCGTATCGGCTATACGGCATAAGAGATAAGCATTGCCGACGACCTCAGCGAGTGATTCTGGTAATTGTGGAATAGTCAGTGCAAATGTACGGGACACGTGCTGCAATATCTCATTTTGGTAAGAGATATCATCGAGCTCGGTTGTAAATTCGTTTTTAGACTTCATTATTTAGAATAATCTCATAAATAACAATATGTTATGAAAAACCTCTACTATTTTTAGCCCTAAAAGAATGCATTTAGTTCAAACCATCAGAAATCATGATGTTACCGGGTATAATTTCAGAAAAATGATACAATTCAACAATTAGGTCGATTCGGTGCTGCACATTACAGCCTGAATTATACGGATGCAAATTATCAATTCTGAATCCCCAACACTAATTTAAATGAATGAAATTTAAATGTCTGAAAATTTTTCGACATTTTACACACCTTATATATAGAGAGTAAAAGAGTGAATTCAGTTTCTGACATCATCCCGTCGGCAGGCATGACTGACGCCGACACCCAACCGGGCCAGATTTATTGGCACGCCGGTCAAAATGGTCAGCTATCTGAACTAGCAGCATTGTCTGAACGACTGCGGTCGCTTGATGTGCCATTCTCACTGCTTTCAGATCAGTCGGGTATCAAATTAGGGTTCGGTGGCTCAATCCATCTCGATGATAACGTTGAGAATGAAAACGCTTATCAACATCTGGCCTTCGTACCGAAGCAAGCAATCCAGGCATTGGGTAATAAACAATTCTGTCAGGACTACAACATTAAATATCCGTATATGACCGGTGCAATGGCCAATGGTATTGCCTCTGTCGAGTTAGTCGAGGCCATAGCCAAGGCAGATATGCTGGCTTCATTTGGTGCTGCAGGTTTATCGTTGGCAGAAGTTGAAAAAGCCATTCAGCGCTTACAAGCCGCTATTCCAGATAAACCGTTTTGTTTTAACCTTATCTATAGTCCGAATGAAAAGGGTCATGAAGATGCCATCGTCGATCTGTATCTTCGTTATGGTGTTGATCTGGTAGAAGCCTCAGCTTACATGAAGCTGACTTTACCAGTGGTAAGGTATCGTGTGAAAGGGATTCATAAAGATGCACAAGGCAATATTGTTGTGCCTAATCGGATCATCGCTAAGGCATCGCGTGTGGAGCTAGCCAGTAAATGGTTTAGTCCACCACCTGAAAAATTATTGAAGGAATTATTAGCGCAAGGCGCGATTACCAATGAAGAAGCCGAGCTAGCGAAACAAATTCCGATGGCACAAGACCTGACTGTCGAAGCAGACTCAGGTGGACACACAGATAACCGACCAGCCATAACCTTATTACCCACCATGTTGGCCCTACGTGATCAAATACAAGCAGAATATAACTATATGTATGAGTTACGTGTCGGTGCCGCAGGCGGTATCGCCACACCCGCATCTGCTTTGGGCGCTTTTGCGATGGGTGCGGCCTACATCGTTACCGGCACGGTAAATCAAGCCTGCAAAGAATCGGGTTCATCTGATATTGTCAGAGAGATGTTAGCCAACACCGGACAAGCCGATGTCACCATGGCACCGGCTGTTGATATGTTTGAGATGGGTGTGAAGTTACAAGTATTAAAACGTGGTTCTATGTTTGCCATGCGCGGTAACAAACTTTATGAACTCTATAAAAAATATGCATCGATTGATGAGATACCCGCGGCCGATAGAGCCAATTTAGAAAAAACAATATTTAAAATGACATTGGACGATGTGTGGCAAAAGACCTATGAGTTTTTCAGTGAACGTGACCCTTCTCAAGTCGAAAAAGCGAAGAATGATCCGAAACATAAAATGGCACTGATCTTTCGCTGGTATCTAGGTCTCTCCTCACGCTGGGCCAATGCGGGCGTTGCAGACCGCCAAGTGGATTATCAAGTCTGGTGTGGACCAGCCATGGGTGCCTTCAATGAATGGACACGTGATACGTTTTTGGCAACAACGGATCGCCGTGATGCGGTAACGGTGGCTATGAACATTATGTTTGGTGCGGCAGTCTTGAGTCGAGCGAATGGCATTTTAAAACAAGGTGTTGAGGTGCCGGGTGAATTAACCCAGTTCCAACCGATGCAACTTGATGCGATAGAAAAATATTTAACTGAGTAGATTATGTCTAAGAAAAAAGAAAATAACCAAATGAAGCCACTAGCGATTGTTGGTATCGGCTGTCTCTTCCCTAAAGCAAATAACGCCGAAGAATATTGGGCGAATATTCGAGAAGGTGTTGATGCGATAACGGATATTCCAGAGACACATTGGAAGCCATCGGATTATTTTGATGAAGACAAATCAGCGCCAGACATGACTTACGGCAAACGTGGTGGTTTTATTAATCCGATGGACTTCAATCCACTGTTATATGGTTTAAGTCCGAATAATATTGAAGCGACAGACACGACTCAGTTGTTAGGGATGATGGTTGCACGACAGGCCTTACTTGATGCGGGTTACTCGACCGGTAAAGAGGCAGGCGATGGTCGCGAGTTCGATCGTGATCGCACCAGTGTCATTCTCGGTATCACCGGCACGCTTGAATTAGTCATCCCATTAGGCGCAAGATTGGGTCATCCTATCTGGCGTAAGGCGCTTGCCGATGCCGGCGTAGATCCAGAAACAACCGAAGATGTTGTCCAACGTATCGCTGATGGTTATGTCCCTTGGCAAGAAAATTCATTCCCGGGTTTATTAGGTAATGTTGCCGCAGGAAGAATAGCAAATCGTTTTGATCTTGGTGGCACCAACTGCGTGGTCGATGCTGCTTGTGCCAGTTCTCTAAGTGCAGTTCATCTCGCCGCATTAGAACTCAGTGCCGGTCGGGTCGATATGGCGATAACGGGTGGCATGGATACCTTCAACGATATCTTTATGTATATGTGTTTTAGTAAAACACCGGCGCTATCACCCACGGGTAACAGTCGTCCGTTTTCAAAAGAAGGTGACGGCACGATCCTTGGTGAAGGTTTGGGTGCGGTGATATTAAAACGCTTGGAAGATGCTGAACGCGATGGCGATAAAGTCTATGCGGTTTTAAAAGGCATGGGTTCCTCTTCCGATGGCAAGGGTAATGCGATCTATGCACCTAGTGCAGAAGGACAAACCAAAGCGCTTTGGAATGCGTATCGCGAAGCAGATGTGACACCAAGAAGTATTGAATTAGTCGAGGCACATGGCACCGGGACAGCTGTCGGTGATGCGGTTGAAGCCAAGGCCTTGTCTGGTGTTTATAGTCAGGATAATGAAGACGAAACATGGTGTGCTGTCGGTTCAGTCAAGTCGATGATAGGTCATACAAAAGCAGCAGCAGGCGTCGCCGGCCTTATCAAAACGGCAATGGCATTAAAATATAAAGTCATACCACCGAGTATTAAGGTTGATGAACCCCTAGAGATTATCAACCCGGGAACGGCGCCCATTTATCTCAATTCAGTCAAGCGACCCTGGTTAAAGACACTAAGCACGCCACGACGCGCGGCGTTAAGCGCCTTTGGTTTTGGTGGCAGTAATTTTCATTGCGTACTGGAAGAGGCAGAAGAAACAAAGACAGAGATTGAATGGGACGGGCAGGTATTAATTATTGCGCTCAGTGCTGATTCAAAAGCGGATTTAATAAATCAATTACCTGATGCCGCTGTATTAGCTTCAGCAGAGGCGCTCCGATTTTTTGCTTATGATTCATGCCAGTCATTTAAAGCGGATGCAGAACATTGTTTGACGATAGTTGTTGATCAAGCGAATATAGATTTAGAAAAATTAATTGCAGATGTTAAGCAACAGCTTAACGATTCTTCTGAGTCAGCATGGCAAAAACCCAACGGTGTAAGCTATAGCGCCGGTAAAACGGACAATAAAGTTGCCTTTGTCTTTCCTGGACAAGGTTCTCAATACGTCGGTATGTGTCGTGACCTCGCTTGTCAGTTTCCACAGTTCTCTACCGCACTCGAAGAAGCAAACCAACTTTTTATTGAAGCGACAGGTAAACAAAGCCTGGCAGATGTCTTATATCCCATCCCTGTTTTTTCCAAGGCGGATGAAAAAGAACAAGAAAATACATTACGCCAGACACAGAATGCACAACCGGCTATTGGTGCAGTGAGTGTCGGTGTCTTAAATGTATTAAATCATTTTGCTGTTGCACCAACGGCAGCAATTGGCCATAGCTATGGCGAGTTAACCGCGCTTTCTGCAGCGGGTGTTTACAATACAGATACCTTATACCGCTTATCACGCATCCGTGGTGAACTCATGGCGGCGGGTGAGGGTGATCGTGGTTCTATGTTGGCGGTGGTTGCAGCGTACGAGCAAGTTGAATCCTTACTCAAAGAAAATAATATTGAGTTGATTATTGCCAACCATAATTCGCCGAGTCAGGTGGTGCTTTCTGGTGCGACAGAACAAATCGATAACTTTGCCAAGATAGCCAAAGCAGAAAAAATACGTGCAATAAAACTGCCGGTTGCGGCTGCATTCCATAGCCCCTTTGTTGCTGATGCAGCAAAACCCTTCGGTGAGGCATTAGCATCATTTGAGTTTTCAGAGAATAAATATCAGGTGCTTTCAAATACAAGCACAGAAGCCTATCCAGCAGCGGCTGATGCAGCGAAGCAACTACTTGCAAACCAATTAGCCGCACCGGTTCGATTTGTTGAACAAGTAGAAAAATTATATGCGGAAGGGTTTAACACCTTTATTGAAGTGGGACCTGGCAAAACCTTGACGGGACTTGTGGGTGCCATTCTGGCAGATAAAGAGTTTACCGCTATTGCGATAGATGCCTCTGCCGGCAAGAAACAAGGACAATATGATTTAGCCATAGCATTGGCACGTCTCGCAGCAAAGGGCATTAATGTTGATCTAACAAAATGGGATGCGCATTGTTCAGAATTAGAAAGACCAGCGACAGATGGCAAACCGGCGATGACAGTATCGATCAGTGGTGCCAATGTCATGTTACCGCGTGAATCCAGGTCACCAAGCAAACCCCGGCCACCCAGTAAACCAAAGAAGACCATTATCAATATGACGGATGAAGTAAAACAAACACCTCAAGCGGCTGCTCCGGTTGTGCCACAACAAAACAATGGTCTATTGCAGGCAACGCAGGAGAGTATTCTTGCGCTGCAAAAGATGCAGGAACAAACAGCACGACTGCATCAGCAATATCTTGAAGGACAAGAGACAGCGCAACAATCAATTCAGTCATTGTTAGAACAACAACAACGATTGATGTCTGGTCAGCCATTGGCGCCAGTAACACAGCAAGCAATACAGCAAACCGCACAACAGCAAATCAAATTGAACGTGCCTGTTCAAGAAGAAAGTGTTCCACCATCGGCGATTGAAAAACCAATCGTTAAAGAGATTGAAGAATCCAAGCAAGCTGTCGCAACAAATGATGAACAACCCGATGTTGATATTAATAATATGTTACTGAGTGTTGTTTCTGAAAAAACGGGTTACCCGCTAGAGATGCTGAGCCTTGATATGAGTCTGGACACCGATCTGGGCATTGATTCAATCAAGCGTGTTGAGATTCTCTCTGCACTGCAAGAAAAACTACCCTGGTCGGCAGCAGTGAACCCGGAAGAATTAGGGACCTTTCAATTCTTACAGCATATTGTTGAGTTCATTGTTGCCGGAAGACCCGCTGTTGAAAAATCAACACAGACAGCGGTAGTCGCTGAGGCAAAACAGATTGCAGCAACTGACAACCATTTTGAAAAAGTGTTATTGAATATTGTCTCTGAAAAAACGGGTTATCCGATTGAGATGTTGGATCTGGAGATGAACCTGGATAGCGACCTGGGTATTGATTCAATTAAGCGGGTTGAAATTTTGTCGGCATTACAGGAAGCAATGCCTGATTTGCCCATGGTTAGTCCTGATGAACTAGGACAGTTACAAACCTTACGTTCGATAACAGAATTATTTATATCAGAACAAACTGAAAACGTACCAGCGTCGACAATACTGTCTGCACCTCAAACAATAAACAATGACAACGGTTTTGCAGAAACATTATTAGAAGTTGTGGCAGATAAAACCGGTTATCCGACAGAGATGTTAAATCTAGATATGAATCTGGATAGCGACCTGGGTATTGATTCAATCAAGCGGGTAGAAATATTGTCTGCCATTCAGGAACGCATTCCTGAATTACCCGCTGTCAGCGCAGATGACATGTCCGCTTTGCAAACACTGCAATCAATCGTTGATGTATTCAATGTCGCCGAAGTGGTTACCTCGAGTACAGCGCAAGCAGCGGTTTCAGATCTCTCTGTAACTTCGCTTGAGGTTGTTGCAGATAAAACCGGTTACCCCGCCGAGATGTTAAATCTGGAAATGAATCTGGACAGTGATTTAGGAATAGATTCAATCAAACGCGTTGAAATTTTATCGGCACTGCAAGACAAAATGCCGAATCTTCCTGTCGTTGCCGCGGATGACCTTGCCGCCTTACAAACGTTGCAACAGATCATTGATTATATGAACGAGCAAACGGGAGCGATAGCCCCAGAATCGGATCAGGCGCAACAGGTAGCATCAAGCAAGGGCAGTGATGTCAAAGAATCAAGATTAGTCCGCAGTGTTGTTCATGCAAGGCCTCTTGATGATGCAGAGAAAAGAAATACGATTGCATTCAATCAGGCTAAAGAAATTTGGTTAAGCAAAAGCGGTGGTGAGTTAGCTAAGCAATTAGCAGAAGAATTAAAAAGAAATGGTTATAAGACACGACTCGTTGCCAACAGTGTAAAACCCAGTGACAAACAGGGCGCTTTAATTCTCTTTGCTGACAATCAATCAGACAAACATGCTTTGCTGGATGCTTTTGCATTAATGCAGACCTGCAGCGCATCACTTAAAAAGTCAAAAGGACTGCTGGTTTCGATTACTACGTTGGGCGGTAATTTTGGATTCGATGGCAATATGCAGGGCAGTGCTGATCAAGCCGGTCTCTATGGGCTCATAAAAACAGCAGATAAGGAATGGGATGACGTCAATTGTAAATCAATTGATATTGACTCTGATTCACTATCGATAGCTTTACTCCAGCAAGAGATCTTTATTAAAGGTCCGTTAGAAACAGGGCTGGTAGGTGAACAGCTTTTCCAACTGTCATTAGAAGAAGAAACGCTAGCAGAAGCACAATCAGAACATCACCTGCTTAATGAAAAAGATTGTATTGTCATCTCAGGTGGCGCACGTGGTGTAACCGCAGAGGTGGCGGTAAAATTGGCAGAGACCTATCAATGTAATCTTTTATTGTTAGGTCGTAGTCCCAACCCGGAAGGTGAACCTGAATGGTTGACGACATTAACTGAACCAGCAACGATAAAAAAAGAAATTCTCGATAATTCAGAAGAAAAGCTTAAGCCTGCCGATCTGGAAAAGCGTTATCAATCGATACTGGCCAATCGTGAGATAACAAGCTCTTTACAACGTATCGAGCAAACGGGCGCGAGGGTTCAATACGCATCAGTCGATGTTAATGATGCTGATGCCGTTGCCAATGTGATCGATATGGCACGCATAGAGTTAGGTAATGTGACAGCTGTTATTCATGCCGCAGGTGTCCTTGCTGATCGCTTAATCGAAGACAAGACAGCTGAACAGTTCGACGCTGTTTATGCTACCAAGGTAGACGGATTAAAGAACTTGCTCTCAGCTACTCGAGATGATGAATTGAAGTTAATGGTGTTGTTTTCATCTACCACAGCACGATTGGGACGTAAGGGGCAGGTTGATTATGCGGCTGCCAATGAAATATTAAATAAAATTGCACAGTCTGAAAATCAAACAAGAAAAGACTGTAAGGTCTTGTCCGTCAATTGGGGTCCCTGGGATGGTGGCATGGTCACCCCCGCATTGAAAAAACTGTTTGCAGCAGAGGGTGTCGGGGTCATTGGCTTAAACGCGGGCGCAGATTATCTGATACAAGAAATAGAATCAGCAGGACCCGTCGAAACAGTTATCCTCGGCGAAACAGACAACATACTCACGGCGATACCGTTAAATAAATCATTACCTTTAACAGAACGAGGTGATCTGACCATCGCCTTCGAGCGTGACCTTGCGGTTAGCTCAAATGATTTTCTCAATTCGCATGTCATGAACGGACAGGCCGTGTTACCGGTAGCGGTGATCATCGAATGGTTTGCGCATGGCGCACTGCATTTGAATCCGGGCATGCAATTTCAAGGCTTCGATGATTTCCGCGTATATAAAGGCATCACATTAAAGGCAAATGAAAATATTCATTTAAGAATACTGGCAGGGACTATGGTTCAGCAAGGTCATTTATCGCTGGTGCCGGTTGAGTTACGTTCGGATGACATATTACACGCCAGTGCCGTTATGGTATTGGTTGATGATTATGATAAAAATGTGTTACCAAAACTGATAGCCGTTAAGGGCTCATACCAATATCAACAAGGTGAGTATTATCAAAATGGACAGTTGTTTCATGGCCAACATCTGCACGGCATAAAAGAAGTAACGCACTGCAGTGAAAAAGGCATTGTTGCTAATGTGAATTCAGCACCACCACCGACGGCGTGGATGAAGCAACCGATTCGTTCTAGCTGGTTAACCGATCCATTAATACTCGACTCTGCATTTCAGATGATGATCTTATGGAGCTTTGAGCAACAGGGGATTGGTTCATTACCAACAGCAATAGCCCACTACCGTCAATATAGCCGACGCTATCCAAAAGACGGTGCTAAAGTCATAGCGGATGTCATCGAACATACTGACCATCGTGCTAATGCATCAATCGAGTTCATTGATAATAAAGGACAATTAATCGCAGTAATGGCAGGCTATGAATGTGTACGTGATAGCTCATTACAAATAGCATTCAAGGAAAATGAACTGGATAAAAAAGAAAACGTTTGAAGCAGATTAAATATTTCTATCGGCGGCCTCAACGATTATTAGCTTGCTAAGTGACGTGATAAACAGGCATTTCTTCAAGTTCACTAGCAAGCTGGTTTTCGACAACCCACAAATCATACGTTTGTTGCATTCTTAACCAGATATCAGCGCCATTACCCAAGACCTTACCTAAGCGTACAGCAATGTTTGGTGTTATCGGTCTGGTTTCATCAAGAATCCCGTATAAAAGATTTCTGGAGATATGAAGATCACGCACGAATTGTGAAACACTGACACCTTGTTCTTTTAATGCAGGGATCACATCTTCTCTTAAAATTGCCCCTGGGTGTGTTGGTTGTCTACTCAATGGTGTTCTCCTAATGATAATCTTCTAAATCCACATCTATGATGCCTTTCTGCCATCCAAATGTAATTCGATAATTATTACTGACGTATTGATTAGCGGGCAGACCACGGATTTTCATGAATTTCTCAGTCACAAAGATTTGAATATGACAAAAATCTATACACGTGTGTGTCCTAACTAATAGAAGTTTATAGTTCGGCACATCCTGTCCCAATCTTTGGGAGTCGGCATTGAATTCACAATAAACGGCCATAAACCCGGCCAAAAATTAATATTATTCTTGAGTAATTTGTATATTTAATATATATAACAGATATTTATATAAATGTATGTCGGTAAAAAAACCGGCCAAATAAAGGCTATGGCAACGACAAGACCTGATTTTTCACCCTTTGTACCCGGCGAAGGGGCTTTAAAAACATCTGAATTGCCCGATAAGGCAGTTAAGCTGGCAACTTCGTCTGCGAAACTATCAGGTAATTTGGCGGCTGAAACACGAAATACCATTCGTGAATATATGGGGGCGATTAACTCTTATTATTCCAATTTAATTGAGGGTAATAAGACACGACCACACGAGATCCGTGCGGCTCAAAAAGGTGAATTTTCGGATGATCCTGCCAAGCGTGATTTACAGCAAGAATCAGTTTCCCATATTCAAGTCCAGAGCTGGATAGAAGAGCAAGCGATGGATCAGGATGCGCTATATTCTCGTCACTTCTTCAAAGCGGTTCATGATAAATTTTATCAAGGCATCCCGGAAAGCTTATGGCTATTCAGGGATCAGCAAGGAGAGGTTAGGGGAAAGGTTGTTCCAGGTGAATGGCGTACTGAATTTGTTAATGTTGGACAGCACGTGCCGCCTAAGCCCGAAGATCTAGAGTCCTTGATGCAGCAGTTTTGCAGTGTGTATCACCCCAAACATTATTTAGGGGATAAGAAGTTTATTGCCGCAATGTGTGCGCATCATCGTTTCGTTTGGATACATCCTTTCTCTGATGGGAATGGTCGTGTTGCCAGGTTATTTACTGATCAAGCACTAAAAAGTATTGGGCTAGAGAGTTATGGCGTCTGGTGTTTGAGCCGCGGACTTGCACGTTCATCAGATAGATATAAAACATTACTTGCACGTGCAGATAATAGTCGACAGGGCGATCATGATGGTAGAGGAGTATTAAGCGAAGTACATTTAATTAATTTTTGCGATTTCATGCTTGATACTGCAATTGATCAAATTGATTACATCAGTGACTTATTGCAATTGAACGAGATACATAAACGCATTGATAGTTACATTCGCGCTAGAAATGATGAGCGAGTTTCTGGAGTGACAGGCAAACTGAAAGAAGCGGCCAGTTTAATACTTTACAATGCTTTCGTAAAAGGTGAGCTAGAACGATCATTGGCTTATGAATTGTCCGGTATGCCTGAACGTTCTGCACGGCGACTACTTGGACAGTTGAAGGATGATGGTTTATTAAGTGAGACGAGCTCTAAATCACCGCTAAAATGGGAGATACCTGAACACGCGGAACCTTGGTATTTTCCGAATTTAGCACCGGGTGTTTAATAAAATCATAATAAGGACAGACCACGTTTTTCTATGATGTGATCGACACTCGTATATCAGGCAGACTCAAAAAAACTAGAGAGTGATTTATCTTAGATTTTACTAATTATGAGTATTATAAAAAGTCAGCAGTACAAAAATCACGCTATGTGACTTTATCTGATAAAATACCAACCACAGTCAGACTATAGAAACTTCAATTGATATGACAAAACGTGCACTAATCACCGGGATAACCGGACAAGATGGATCTTATCTCGCAGAATTCCTACTGAATAAAGGTTATATCGTACATGGCATAAAACGGCGTAGTTCCTTGATCAATACCGACCGCATCGATCATCTGTATCAAGACCCGCATATATCAGACAGGAACTTCATCTTGCATTATGGTGACATGACCGATTCCAGTAGTTTGACGCGCATCATTCAGGAGTCGCAACCCGATGAGATCTACAACCTGGCGGCACAAAGTCATGTCGCAGTCTCATTTGAAGAGCCGGAATACACCGCTAATTCAGATGCGCTAGGTCCACTTAGAATATTGGAAGCGATACGGATATTAAACCTGGAAAAGAAAACCCGTTTTTATCAGGCCTCTACCTCCGAACTCTATGGCCTTGTACAGGAAGTACCACAAAAAGAAACCACACCTTTTTATCCTCGGTCGCCTTACGGCGTAGCCAAGCTCTATGCTTACTGGATCACTGTTAACTATCGCGAAGCCTATGGACTCTATGCCTGCAATGGTATTTTATTTAATCATGAATCACCGGTGCGCGGTGAAACCTTTGTCACGCGCAAAATCACCATTGCCCTAAGTCGGATCAAACAGGGACTGCAGGATAAACTCTATTTAGGTAATCTCGATGCCAAACGTGACTGGGGACATGCACGAGATTATGTTGAGATCCAATGGTTGATGTTACAACAAGAACAACCCGAAGATTTTGTCGTTGCCACCGGTATTCAATATACCGTAAGAGAGTTTATCGAGTTTGCGGCAAAGACAATCGATATCAAGATTAGCTGGGAAGGTCAGGGTGTTGATGAAAAAGGCTACGATGAGAATGGCGATTGTATTGTCGAAGTGGATCCGCATTATTTCAGGCCGACAGAGGTGGAAAGTCTACTCGGCGACCCGACCAAGGCAAAAGAAAAGTTAGGCTGGTCACCGAAAACAACACTCGAAGAAATGGTCACAGAGATGATGCAGGCCGATATGCAAGCCGCTGAAAACGAACTGCTCTTAAAAAATAATAAATGAGACTGGAATCCCGTTTATACGGGAGTGACGGAATAGGATTGATGTCTGCACGAAGCAGGTTGTCATTCCCGCGGAAGCGGGAATCTAGTCAATCAACCGGCTTCCCATCGATACTGAAGAGACGGTATTGTAGCGATGCGCATGCATCTAGGCATAACCAATAATTATCATAATCGAATACAAAACTATGCAAACTGATTCAAGAATTTATGTCGCAGGCCATAATGGTCTGGTCGGCAGTACTATTTGCAGGCGCTTAAGCTCAGAGGGTTATCAAAACCTCATCGTCCGTGACCATAGCCAGCTAGACCTATGTAATGAAATAGCGGTTAACGACTTCTTTGCCGAGACAAAACCGGAGTACGTGTTCCTTGCCGCAGCCGTTGTCGGCGGCATTCATGCGAACGATACACGCCCTGTTGAATTCTTAAGAGACAATCTCTTAATACAAACCAACATTATTGAAGCCGCTTATCAAACAGGCGTGAAGAAGTTAGCGTTCCTCGGTTCGACCTGTATCTATCCGCGCGACTGCCCACAGCCGATAAAAGAAGAATACCTGTTAACCGGCCCGCTTGAAGAAACCAACCAATGGTATGCCATCGCCAAGATCGCCGGTATCAAACTCTGCCAGGCCTATCGCAAACAACATGGGTTCAATGCCATATCAATGATGCCGACGAATCTCTATGGCCCAGGAGATAACTTTGATTTACAAAGTTCGCATGTGCTACCGGCATTGATTAGAAAATTCCATGAGGGCAAGGTCAATCATTCAAAACAAGTCGAGGTTTGGGGATCGGGTAAACCCTTCCGTGAATTCTTGTATGTCGAAGACATGGCCGAGGCCTGCTGCTATTTGATGGAAAACTATAATGATGAATCAATCATCAACATTGGTACGGGGCAAGATGTCAGCATCAAGGCACTAGCTGAGTTGATAAAAGACATTATCGGCTATGAAGGTAATATTGTATTTGATTCATCCAAGCCGGATGGCACACCTAAAAAAGTCACGGATGTAACTAAAATAAAGGCATCAGGTTGGCAAAGCACAACAAGCTTACAAGCGGGATTAGAAAAAACCTACGCTTGGTATCTCAAGAATGCGCCCAAAGCGTTGGCATAAAGTGCCAGCGTGGGTATTGACTTGTCCCAGTACGCATAAAATTCACGGCATGAAGCGTGACAAACATCAACTATTGGCTAAGTAAGTTAAGAAATACATGGAAATACATGGAAAAATCATGCCTGCCTTTAAAAAAATGATAAATAAAACATCATGACTTCAAATAGCCACAGCAATACACCACACTCTTTCCTTAAGACGCTGTTATTAATCGCATTAACGCTGACATTGACACCGGTGCTGGCGAATACCGGCAAGGCCGTTAGTATCGAAGGTGCGGTTTTACTGAATGGGGTACCGATGACATTGTCCGATGAGGTCAAGCAGGGCGATATCATCAAAACCGCGCCGGATAGCCAGGTGAATATCACAATGGCCGACGGGACAGTGATCAATGTGACAGAAGATTCCGAATTCAAATTCAATAAGTACCGATACATCAAAGGCAAAGAATCCGAAAGCAAAAGCGTGTTTAACATCCTCAAGGGGGGTATGCGCTTTATCAGTGGCTTGATATCCAAGGCTAATCCGAAAGCTGTTGTGATCAATGCGGGTACAGCAACCATCGGGATCCGTGGCACTTGGTTAACAGTTGAGGGTGTGACAACAGGCAGCACTGGTGATGGCAATGCAGTTATAACAACGTCAGTGGGTATAGTTGACATCACATTTGCTGATGGGTCCTCATTTAGTGCACCAGCTGGTCAGTCTTTTACAACCAGCACGAAGACAGTTCGCGCCACAACTGCCCCCGATCCTCTCTTTACCGCTGCCCAGGCCTTGGCCGCCGATCCGGATGCTGACATTAGTAATCTGACTGATGCCGGTAAAACACTGGCTGTGGCGGGATTGATAGCCAATGCGACTGCGTTAGGGGCAAGTCAGGAACAAATTAATAATATCATCTCCTCGGTCGTAGCCACGAACCCATCCCTTGCTGCGACAGTAGTGCTTATGGCCTCTTCTGTAGATCCGGATAATGCATCGTCTTACGCTAATACTGCCATAGTCGCATCAGGGGCAGAGACAGGCTCTGAGGCTGCGAATGATATCATCACAGCGGCAGAAGTCGGTGGTGGACTTGGTGCCGGGGTTGATATCAGTGGCGAGTAGTTGAACCACTGATAGCAAGATTAAAAAGAGCCTGCCTTGCAGGCTCTTTTTTTGTGTATAACGCTGGTGTTCAATATTATTCTCATCGCGCTTAATAAATAAAACGGATTGGCTGCGTATATAACGAGTTATGTGATTAAAAGGGAAATTCACGACAATGGGAAAATACGATAAACTGATTCTCCGTATTCTTCGGGGGAGTTCAGATGCAAATATTGCATTCATGGATTTATGCGAATTGCTAAAAAAACTTGGATTTTATGAACATGTGAGAGGCAGTCATCATGTCTTTCGAAGAGAGAGGAAAAGATCAACCTACAAAAGGACGGAAGTAAAGCCAAGCCATATCAAGTACGTCAGGTTCGAACTATACTGGTAAAATATAGACTTTCTGGAGAAGAATAATGTTTAAGTATGAAACTATTATCTACTGGAGCAAAGAAGATAATGCCTATGTGGCGGAGGTTCCTGAACTTCCTGGCTGTATGGCACATGGCGATTCATACGAGTCAGCTCTGGGGAATGCCAAAGATGCTATACAGTTATGGCTGGATACGGCGAGCAAGCATGGAGATCCTGTCCCGGAACCAAAAGGACATCGGCTTATATACGCATAGGTTACAAAACGCTGATGTGAATCCTCTATTAGAACAGTTTGATCCAGATAACCCTGATAGGTTTATCTGCAATTCATCCCCTTGGTCATTGCGGTCGCGATCTGCGATATAGCTATCCCGTCATTCCGTGCACAGACCCGGAATCCAGTAATATAATAGCCAATCAATAAATCTGATATAACAACGAATAAAAATTAAATGAAAAACATCCTCGTTACAGGTGGCGCAGGTTATATCGGCAGTCACGCGTGTAAGGCGTTGGCAAAAGCAGGCTATACGCCTATCTGCTATGACAGTCTCGAACGTGGTCATGAGTGGGCCGTGAAATGGGGTCCTTTAGAACAGGGCAATATCCTGGATAAGACACGTCTTGAAGAAGTGCTCAAACAATACCAACCCGAAGCCGTGATGCATTTTGCCGGCTACATCTCGGTGGAAGAGTCGGTTAAAGCCCCGGCGCTTTACCAACGCAATAATGTTGAAGGCAGCAAGGTACTAATTGATGCGGCTGTCGCACACAATATTAAGCAATTTATCTTCTCCAGTACCTGTGCCGTCCATGGCATTCCGAACCAACAGATCATAACTGAGGATTTACCCATCAAGCCGATCAACCCTTACGGCGAAAGCAAGGCGGAGATTGAAAACGTATTGCGTGACACCGCGCTAAAAAATGATTTTGCTTATGTGGCATTACGCTACTTCAATGCCGCCGGTGCAGACAGGGATGGGGAGATTGGTGAAGCGCATGAACCCGAATCACATCTTATTCCGTTGATACTGGATACCGCTGCGGGAAAACGAGAGCATATTTCAATCTATGGAACGGATTACGATACCCCCGATGGTACCTGTGTGCGGGATTACATTCATGTGAATGATTTAGCTGAAGGCCATGTTCAAGCATTACGTTATCTTGAAGGTAATGCAGAATCACAAGTGATTAACCTCGGTACGGGCAAGGGTTTTTCGGTCAAGGAAATTATTGATTGTGCCCGCAAGATAACGGGAAAGACGATAAATGAAAAAGTTGAATCAAGACGCGCGGGCGACCCATCGTATCTGGTGGCCAGTAATGACAGAGCAAAAACAGTGCTGGGCTGGCAACCACAGCACAGTCAAATTGAAACGATAATCGAGACCGCATGGCGATGGCACCAGACACGATAAAACGCGCACCAGACCGTTGGATTTTTTATCTGTTGCTCGCGCTCATTGCCTGGGTGCCGTTACCGTTCGGTAGCAACCGTCCCTGGGCCTGATCAATCATGGAAATCTGGATTTTTTTACTAAGCATCGTGTGGTTGATCACTTTCATTGCTGGCAAAGTGTCCTTCACGCCGGTGTTTAAAAAAGCCACGCCGGTATTATTTCTATTTTGTTTATGGTTGGTCCATATTGCCTTTCAAGTCGTGCCCTTATCGACCGACACACTGTCATCAATCTCCCCGCAAGCCGCAGAGATGTATTCAAAGCTAGACACCGTCCCAGAAAAGGCAAGTATCTCGGTCGACCCCTATGCAACCCAAACCGGTTTAGTACAAAGTGTGGCCTATGTCTTATTTTTTAGTTTGTGCTTATTGTTAGTTAATCGGCGAAGACGAATCATACAACTGGCCAGCGTCATGATTTTCAGTGGCTTATTGCAGGCCCTCTACGGCAGCTTGATGCACATGTCGGGATTGGGTTACGGTTTTTTTATAAAGCATGGTGCCGTTTTGCAGCAAGTCTGTGGGACGTTTATCAATCGCAATCACCTGGCGGCATTCTTGGTCATGTGTCTCGCCGTCGGTATCGGCATGATGATCGCTAAACTCGCAACAGAGACAACAGACACCTGGAAAAAAAGGTTCTTATCATTTCTTCAATTGTTAATGGGCCCCAAGTTTCGCCTTCGTTTATACCTAGTGATTATGGTCATTGCCTTAGTGATGACGCATTCGCGTATGGGGAACACGGCCTTTTTTTCCAGCCTACTGATTGCCGGTGCGATTGGGTTACTATTATCTAAACACGCACCCCGCTCAACCGTCATCTTGTTAGTCAGCTTAATCGTGATTGATGTCTTTATTGTGGGCACCTGGTTTGGTATTGAAAAAGTTGCCGAGCGGATAGAACAAACCACGATGCAAACTGAATCACGTGTGATTGCCGCGCCCCATAACATTGATTACTGGCAAGATTACAAATTAACCGGGAGCGGTCTCGGTAGTTTTTATACGGTATTCCCACAATACCGCCAACACGATGTCGGTGGCTTCTTTCGGCATACTGAGAACGATTACCTGGAGTTTATTAACGAAACCGGTGCGATTGGTTTGGGGTTATTAGGGCTTATGATTGTTGTCACACTCCTCATTGCATTGCGTGCCCAATATAAACGTAAAGACCCCTTAATGCGGGGGGTATCGTTTGCCGTCATCATGGCGATGTCTGCCATCTTAATTCATGCCTCAGTTGAATTTAATTTGCAGATACCGGCCAATGTGCTCTACTTTCTGACCATCCTCTCAATGGCTTGGCTGTCATTGTATTTAAAAACAGAAAAGTCCAAATCGATTTAACGCGAGCTTTATTTGTCTCTTTCTCTTTTCACCTTGACGTCACAATAAAGCTGCGTTTAACTGCATATGTTCAACGATTGAACAAATGAACTGTTAACCCTTATTCGTAAGCGAATCTCTCAGTGAAAACGACAGGGAATGGCGGTAGCGTGCCTGTCTTTGTATATCACACTTGGAAAAGTAAAAACGTAAATGCAAGACGAAGTCCAATATAAACTTCTTAATCTGTTAGAAAAAAAACCAGAATCGACGCAACGCGAGCTGGCTAAAAATTTAGAAATAAGTGTGGGCAAAATTAATTATTGTCTATCTGCATTGATTGAAAAAGGGCATGTCAAAGTCCGTAACTTTACCAACAGTAATAAAAAAGCCGCCTATGCCTTTCTACTTACGCCAAAAGGAATAAAACAAAAAGCCAAAGTGACAATTAGGTTCCTGCAGAGAAAAACGGAAGAATATGAACAGTTGAAAAAAGAAATCGAGCAGCTACACCAAGAAGTTAAATATACAGAACAAAAGAAATGAAAATGGCGGCTGAAACGGAATGAGAATTCATGAAACTGCTTATGTTCGTGGGGACCCCCACAGGTAACGTCCCCCTTTCGGGTTAGATTTAAGGTTAATTAACTGATATAATAGTATCAATTGTGTATATTTAATATAGTTATCTGATACTATTATGTTAATTAATAAGATGTTTTCCCCTGGAGAAGTACAGTCACACATGGCTGAGAAATTCAAACGAGCCAGGCTGGATCAAGGTCATAGTCGTTCTAAAGCTGCCAAATTAACAGGTGTTCCAGAATCTACATTAAGAGCTTTCGAGACCAAAGGGCAGATTTCATTGCGACAATTTGTAATGCTCTGTCATGTGTATGGTGATCTACTTGTTTTTGAAGATATTTTCTCTGAAAAAACACCACAAACAATGGAACAATTGCTTGTAGCCGATAAGAAGCCTAAACGGCAGAGAGGCAGATCGTGAAAACGCTCCAGGTATTTTTGCACGGTGTCGCTGACCACAGCATTCAAGTGGGTAGACTGGCCTATAAAGATGGGCTTTCCCATTTAGAATTAGACAAAGATTTTCTTGATCTCGGCATTAATATTTCACCAATTAATCTTAAGCTTGATAGCAAACTACAGATTGCACCAAGAGCCCCATTTAATGGCTTGCATGGGGTCTTTGCTGACTCACTGCCGGATGGATGGGGATTGTTATTAATGGATCGAAGATTCCGCCAAAGAAACATCGGATTAGAAGCAGTGACGCCATTAACCCGATTAGCTTATATGGGAGATAGAGCCATGGGTGCATTATCTTACCAGCCCGATTTTGACGATGACAATACTATTCCTGATGATGAGATACTTTCATTGACCTCATTGGCCGAAGATTCATTATGCGTTTACGAAGGTTCCGTGAAAGAGGTCACGGAACGATTACATATTCTGGGTGGATCTCCCGGTGGAGCACGGCCTAAAGCAACCATTGGTTTAAATGGCGAAACGGCTATTACTGACATCGGCAATTTGCCAGCTAATTATGAACACTGGTTAGTGAAGTTCCCAACGGGGAAAAGCAGGGAAGAACAAGCAGAAGGTACTATCGAGTATATCTATTCATTGATGGCGCGATCAGCCGGTATTCAATTTCCAGAAACACGTTTGATTGAAACTCATGAAGGCTTTGCTTACTTTGCTTGTAAACGTTTTGATCGAGGAAAGGATAACAACCGTATTCATATGCATACCTTAGCGGCTATGATAAATGCCGATTTTCGTATTCCTGATGCGGACTATGGGCTTCTAATGAAAGTCACAAGCCATGTAACAAAATCGCATGCTGATATGTGCGAAGTTTTGCGTCGCATGATCTTCAATATCCTGTCTGGAAACCGGGACGATCATACGAAAAATTTTAGTTTTTTAATGACACCGGAAGGTTCCTGGTCCTTGTCGCCAGTTTACGATGTGACATTTAACACTGGAGTAAATGGCCATCATTCCATGTCCATCATGGGGCACGGTCAAAAGGTACCGTATGCAGCCATTCAGAAAATTGCAGATTCAATTCCACTTAAGAAGACGCAGCTAAATTTAATGATCGATGAAATAGCCGAGTCATTGTCGCAATGGAAAAAGTTAGCAGAAGATCACAATATACCGTTCAACATCACAAAAGAAATCGGCAATTATATCGATGAAGAATTATGCCGAATAGATCAGGAAATGAGAGGAGCTTAATCGCTGTTAATTAAAGCGTAGCGTTCCTTTTACTGACTTTGTACGACACACTTGGAATAGTTAAAACATAAATGCAAGACGAAGTACATTACAAACTACTTAACCTCTTAGAAAAAAAACCGGAATCGACACAACGCGAATTAGCCGATAATCTAGGTGTAAGTGTAGGCAAGATAAACTACTGCTTGGCTGCGTTAATTGATAAAGGTCAGATAAAGATTGATAATTTTATTAATAGTAATAAGAAATCCGCCTATGTCTATCTGCTTACACCAAAAGGCTTAAAGCAAAAAGCCAAAGTGACAATAAGATTCTTAGAGAGAAAAACACAAGAGTATGAACAGCTACAAAAAGAAATCGAACAATTGCGTCTAGAAGTCAAACGCCAGAAATGAAAATCACACAGAAGAAAAGAAGTAATGTGATAAGGCATTTTATCATGCCCTGTATCGCTCGGATGAGCTTGGACCGTGGGAACCGAGTGTTCAGCATACCGCCATTGTTATTGGGCTGGCATACTGGGGATTGTTGTCTATTGAGGACCGAAAATTCATATTAGCGGTCATAGATAAAAGTATGAAACATGCTGAACGTAGCCATTCACTCCGGGTATTAAACGTCATCAAGCGTTATGACTTCCTCGAACTTTATTGTTTTATCGAAAGTGAAATTAAGTTTGTGCAGAATTTTTGCGAGAAGAATCTAAAATAAAAAATAATGATGTCCAGAATGAGACACGCCATACGTCCCACACATTAACCTATCGGTTCAGTGTCACCTTGATTGTTAGCTGAGATGCCAAAAACATCAAAAAAGCAGGTGATCCTAATTTTATTGGGTTTTATTTAGGATAAAATAAACAAATCAAGCCGAATAATAGGCTGCTCATTAGCATTTATAGAAAAGAATAAAATTGAAAGCATCATCACAAATAGCAATAGTCGGTCTCGGCGGGGTATTTCCCGGTGCACGCGATCTTGATGAATTCTGGCAAAATATTTTATCTGCAAAAGATGCCGCTATCGATGTCGGCGCAGATCGTTGGCGCCTGAACCCTGATGATTTGTATTCTCCAAAGCTGGAAGCCGATAAAGTTAATTCACGACGTGCCTGCTTAATACAGGATTTTGAATTTAATCCTGAGGGATTCAATGTCGATGCCGGTTTGTTGAATCGTCTTGACCCGATGTATCAGATTTTATTACAAGCCGGGCGTGATGCCTGGGCAGATGCCAACACCAGCGCGATAGATAAACGTCGTGTCGGCATCATCATTGGTAATATTGTCTTGCCCACCGAATCGTCATCGCAATTTAGTGATGAACAATTCAAAGCATTATTCGAAAAACAATTAAAGATCGCATCCGATAACAAACCTGACACGACTGAAGCACTTAATCGTTATGTTGCCGGTTTACCGGGTGGTTTATTGGCAAAGGCCCTAGGTCTTGGTGCGGGTGCCTATACCTTAGACGCAGCTTGTGCCTCGTCACTCTATTCACTGAAGTATGCGGTAGATGAGTTAGTCGCGGGTCGCACTGATGCGATGTTGGCCGGCGGTGTATCACGCCCCGATAGTCTCTATACGCAAATGGGTTTCTCTCAACTCAATGCCATTTCAAAATCAGGTCGTTGTTCTCCCTTTGATAGCAAGGCCGATGGTCTGGTTGTCGGTGAAGGCGCTGGCATCTTTGTGCTTAAGCGTTTGGAAGATGCGATCGCACAGGATGATCACATCTATGCAACGATAGCCGGGATTGGGCTCTCGAATGATATCGAAGGCAATATTATGTCACCGGACACAGAAGGGCAGTCTCGTGCGATGCAATCAGCGTATGCCAAGGCCGGCTGGTTACCGAATCAAGTGCAGCACATCGAATGTCACGGTACCGGCACGCCTGTAGGTGATGGTGTTGAATTCAATTCTTTAAAGAATCTTTGGCAACAGCATAATGTCGAAGGCGAGTGTGTGATTGGTTCCGTAAAAAGTAATGTGGGGCATTTATTAACGGCTGCGGGTGCAGCGGCATTGATGAAAACACTGCTGGCGATGAAGCATGGTGTGTTACCACCGACAGCGAATTATGAGACGCCCTCAAATAAAATCGACCTAGCGAATAGTCCATTTAAAGTGTTAGCTGAAGCAGCGCCATGGGCAGTAAAAACCAATACACCTAGACGAGCAGCGATCAGTGGTTTTGGTTTTGGTGGGATTAATGCACATGTGCTCCTTGAGCAATATGATAAAGGCACTGCTGCTAAAAATAGCGCATCTACAGTACCAACAGATAAAGCAGATATTGCCATCGTTGGCATGGAGTCCCGTCTGGGGCCCTGGCATGATCAGTCAGCATTTGATGCGGCTGTTTTGTTTGGTGCAAGTGATTCTGCAACACAACCAACAAATTGGTGGGGTGCTGAAACAGACGGCTGCAAAGGTTATTTAATTGATGAAATAAAAATACCTCTAGGGCGTTATCGAATCCCACCGGCGGAATTAAAAGAGATGTTGCCGCAACAACTGTTGATGTTAGAAGTGGCCGCGAATGCATTGGAGGATGCGGGCCTTTCAGAACTTACCGCTGAGCAACAATGCCGAACCGGTGTCTTTATCGGTATTGCACTTGATTTAAATACGACCAATTTTCATTTTCGTTGGCTGCAAAAACAGTATGCGCGTGAATGGTTACAAGGTTTAGGCATTGCACTGACTGAAAACGAATTAAATGATTGGATAGCAAAGCTTCGTGAGGCTAGTGGGCCAGCGTTAACTGCGAACCGCACCATGGGTGCATTGGGTGGCATTGTTGCCAGCCGCATAGCACGTGCGTTTCGCATTGGTGGTCCGTCATTCACCGTCTCTGCAGAAGAGACCTCAGGGCTGCGTGCCTTGGAATCAGGCTTACGTGCCTTACAACAAAATGAATTAGACCAGGTCATTGTCGGTTCAGTTGATCTGGCTAGCGATCTAAGAGCCGTAACAGGTCATATTGAATATCATCAACAAGCAAACGTTGCAGATGGTGCCACCGCATTCATTTTAAAGCGTCATGAAGACGCACTACGTGATGGTGATAAGGTCTATTCGATTATCAAAGGGTTTGGCGCCGCCTCGGCGGGTGGCTGTGATGACAAACAGCTTAATCCCTCTGCTCAGGTCGAGTCGATTCAAAATGCCTGCACCGATGCGCAATGTCATCTAGATGACATCGATCACATTACACTTGCCAGCGAAGCAGAAGAACTGGCAGATATTCCAATCCTTGGAAATGTCAGTATCAATAAATTTCCATTAGGGCATAGCGGTGCGGCCACGGGTTTACTGGCCGTTGCCAGTGCCGTAAGCAGTTTACGACATCGTTTACTACCAACAGCACAAGACTCTCAAGTACATTACTGGCTAAAAGATCGCATCAAAGGCACAAGAAAAAACCTGGTCAATGCAAGCAGCCTTGATGGCAATGCGATTAGTGTCCTGCTTGAAGAAGGTGATGCAGCGCCAATAGCACAAACAGATCCCGCAAAACTATTTATTGCTGCTGCGAAAGATTCACAGACCTTAATCAATAAGATTAAACAGTGTTCGTTTTCTGATGAGACTCAATATCATCATGACGATGAACAATTACGCGTTGCATTAGTTGTTAATGATAATAATGAATTTAATCTTGCCTGTGATGAGGCCATCAATGCTATTGAGAATAATCGGTCGATAGATAACGGTCGTTGTTTTTATTCGTCTGTGCCTTTGGCATCACAAGGCAAACTTGCGTTTGTCTATCCGGGTTCCGGAAACCACTTCTGGGGTATGGGGCAGGACTTGGGTGTCGCCTTCCCGAATGTATTAGAAAAACTGAACTCAGAAAATGATTCGTTGGCATCACAATTTGCCCAAGGGCGTTTTTGGCAGTCACAAAATAGTAAGGCAAATCTTGATAAAGCATTAAGCCATGAAGAGGTCATCTTTGGTCAGGTTTGGTTAGGGACCTTCGTCAGTGATGTTGTTGCTAGTTTTGCGATTAAGCCGGATGCGGTCATTGGCTATAGTCTCGGCGAGACCGCTGGTTTTTTCTCAACACGTACCTGGACGGCGCGCGATGAAATGCTACAACGTATTCAGAAAAGCAGCTTGTTTACCGAAGAGCTTGCCGGGGCATGTACAGCAGTACAAAAAGCATGGGCTACGGATGAACCGATTGATTGGGCCTTAGGTGTGATCAATACCAGTGCAGATAACGTTAAAGCCGTATTAGAAAACTATAAGCACGTGTATTTATTGATTATCAATACACCGAATGAATGTGTGATTGGTGGTGACCGCACAGAATTAAATAAGGCAGTCAAAGCACTCGCAGCGCAATATCATCCGCTTTCAGGCGTGACCACGGTTCATTGTGAAGTCGCAAGACCCGTTGCGCAGTCGTACCGCGATCTACATATCTTTGAAACAACACCTCCCGACGATGTGACTTTCTATAGTGGTATTCGTGGTGCTGCTTATAAAGTTACTCAAGACGCTGCTGCAGATTCAATTTTAGATCAGGCCTTGGCGCCTTTCGATTACACCAAGGTCATCAATAGTGCCTATGAAGATGGTGTGCGTTGTTTTATCGAGATGGGGCCGGGTGGTTCTTGCACAAGGATGATTGATCAAATCCTTGCCGACAAACCACATTTTGCCAAGGCAATCTGTGTCAAAGGACAGGATAGTGTTGATAATGTTATGCAATTATTGGCGCGACTCTATGCCGAAGGTGTGTCGGTCGATCTATCGCAGCTTGATAGTGCAAAAGAAACTAATCAAACAAAATATAAAAATTACCTTAGTGTTAAGACCGGTGGTGAAGCCTTTAAAGTACCCTTGCCGACAAAGGTTAAAGACGATGAGGTGGCCTCGGCCGTCGTTGAATTAAAGCAGAAACACACAAGGGAAGAAGTTGTTCAGATTGATCAGCAGCAACACAATATGAGCTCTTTACCTCTGGCCGCGAACGACGGGCTGCAACCGATTATCGAACAGATGCAACTCGCAGGACAAGCACGTGCTGAAGCGCAAGCTGCTTTCTTGCGTGTCAGTGAGGGCATGACAAAGACGCTCGAGCAAGCCATCAATATGCAAATGCAGTTAATGGCAGGGTCTGATGTGCAAATGTCACCGCCTGCTTATCGTCCCGAACAACGTGCACCCAGCGAAGAGATCGAATGTCTATTTGATAGAGCGGCTTGTCTGGAGTTTGCTATCGGTTCTATTGGTAACATGTTGGGTGAGCATTTTGCTGATATCGATCAACATCCTTCACGAGTGCGTCTGCCCGATGAGCCATTAATGTTGGTTGATCGTATTCTCGAAGTGAATGGTGAGGCAGATGCCTTAACGCATGACTTAGCTGCCCATGATGTCATAACCAAGGGCAGTGTCATCACAGAGCATGATGTCTTGCCCGATGCCTGGTATCTAGACTTAGGTCGTATCCCAACCTGTATCGCCGTGGAAGCAGGACAGGCCGATCTGTTCTTATCGGGATATTTAGGTATTGATCATATTACCAAAGGTTTGGCGGTTTATCGCTTGCTCGATGCGCGTATCACTTTCCATGGCCCATTACCTACCGCAGGGCAAACGATTCATTACGATATCCATATCGAGCAGTTTTTTAGCCAAGGTGATACGCGTCTATTCCGTTTTAACTTTGAAGGTACTGTAAACGGTCAACGACTACTCACCATGACACAGGGTTGTGCTGGTTTCTTTAGCCAACAAGAACTCGATGCAGGGCAGGGTATTGTGCTGACCAGTATCGAAAAGCAAAAAGCAGAAGGCAAGTTAACTGAAGACTGGCAGCAACTGGTTTCGCTGCAAGTAGAAAGCTATAACGATGCGCAATTGAATGCCTTGCGCGAAGGCGATCTTATTTCATGTTTTGGAAATGACTTTGCAAATACAGGCTTAAGAAATCCGGTCGGTTTACCTAGCGGGCGCATGACCTTAGTCCATCGGATACTTAATCTGGACCCTGCTGGCGGACGATTTGGTATTGGCCAGATCACTGGCGAAGCCGATATACGTCCAGACGATTGGTTTCTGACTTGTCACTTTGTCGATGATCGGGTTATGCCGGGCACTTTAATGTACGAGTGCTGTTTACATACCTTACGTGTTTATCTGTTACGTATGGGCTGGATTGGTGAAATGGATGAGTTTGTTTATGAGCCGATGATTGGCGAAGTCAGCCAATTAAAATGTCGAGGTCAGGTCACTGAAGAAACCAAAGCGGTTCAATATGAGATCACGCTGAAAGAGATTGGATACAAAGCAGACGGCACGCCTTATGTCTTGGCCGAGGCATTAATGTACGGCGATCATCGCGCTATCGTGCAGATGAAAAATATGTCGGTACAGCTAAGTGGCTTAAAACGCGAACGGCTGCAAGCGCTTTGGGCCAATCAAGCATCAACACAAACAAAACAAGTCTTGTTCGATAACGAATCAATACTCGCCTTTGCCGTTGGTAAACCGTCAGAGGCCTTTGGTGATCGCTATCAGGTGTTTGATAGTGAACGTAAGATTGCACGTCTGCCAGGTCCGCCGTATAAGTTTTTAGATCGCATCACTTCAATTAAAGATTGTGAACCATGGGTACTCAAAGCGGGCGGAATTATCGAAGCCGAATACAATGTGCCCGGTGATGACTGGTATTTCACGGAAGACAATCAACCCTATATGCCGTTTGCGGTATTGTTGGAAGTGGCATTGCAACCTTGCGGCTGGTTAGCCGCCTATCTGGGTTCAGCATTAACCAGCGAAACTGATATTTCTTTTAGAAATCTGGGGGGTAAGGCGACTCAGTTTATTAAAGTCTCACCAGAGATGGGCACTTTAACCACCAAGGTAAAGATTACCAACGTCTCCCAATCGGGTGGCATGATTATTCAGAATTTTGATTACGAAATGCATGCCGATGCGGGCATGGTCTATAAGGGTAATACCTATTTTGGTTTCTTCTCACACGAAGCCTTGGCTGAGCAGGTCGGGATCCGGGATGTTGAACCGTATAAGGCAAGTCAGGAAGAACAAGCCAGAGGTAAATCGTTTGCCTATCCTGCCGAAGCACCTATGCCAGCAGAGATGATGCGCATGGTTGATGAGATTACCTTATATGACCCCGAAGGTGGGCCAAATGGCTTGGGATTTATCGAAGGAATAGCGAAGGTGAAGGAAGAGGCCTGGTTCTTTAAGGCGCATTTCTATGAAGACCCTGTGTGGCCGGGTTCATTAGGACTCGAATCCTTTATGCAGTTATTGAAGGTCTTTGCTTGGGAACGCTGGCAGGATGAACTGGAAATAGGCCAATTCGCCTTCGAAAGTATGGCCTTGAATCAACTGCATGAATGGGTCTATCGGGGGCAGATATTGCCGGTAGATGACAAGGTTACGGTGCAGGCGGTGATAACCGAGATTGATGATCAGAGCAGAACCCTTAAAGCAGATGGCTTTTTGACCGTAGATGGCAGAATTATCTATCAGATGAAAGATTTTGCGCTCCGAATCACTTAGAATGGGTCTATGAAATATTCACGCGTACATATGGAGTCTATCGGCTATGAATTGCCACCGGTAGTGATCACTTCCGAGGACTTGGAACAACGGCTAATGCCGATGTATGACGCACTACATATAGCACCAGGACAATTAGAAGCCTTGACGGGCATTCATGAACGTCGCTGGTGGGAAGAAGGCCATATCTTGTCTGATGGCGCTGCAAATGCGGCCCGAAAGGCCTTAGAACAGTCAAATGTCGAGGCAAAAGACGTTGAAGCACTGGTTTACACCGGTGTTTGCCGAGAAAATTTTGAACCTGCCACCGCTTGTGCTGTAGCCGCGCAATTAGGCATTAGCGATGATGCCAATATCTATGACATTTCCAATGCCTGCCTGGGTGTTATGAACGGCATTATTGATATCGCCAATCGCATCGAATTAAAGCAGATCCGTGCCGGCATGGTCGTCTCGTGCGAGACCTCACGTGAAATCGTCGAGATCATGATCGAGCGCATGTTGAAAGATAAAACGATTGATATGTTTTCCAGTTCTCTGGCGACGCTAACCGGCGGTTCGGGCGCTGCAGCAGTATTACTGACTGATGGCTCGTTTGATAATAAAGAAACACATCGCCTGTTGGGTGGTGCAAATCAATCGGCTCCGGAACATCACAAACTTTGCCGTTGGGGCGTTTCAATATCACCGGTCGCCATCGGTGAATTTGTCTTTTCTCCAGATAAATTATTGGCAGCGATTGATCAAGTGATGGAACCCGAAGTCATTCCGTCAGTTCTGAAAGAAGTGATGTCCAGTGATAAATTACCGCCCGCATTATCCAGCATGCTACCCAAAGAAAAACTACCGGCGGCCCTGTCTGAATTCATGTCGACCGATTCAGTTTCCGTTTTAAAGCATGGCGCCATCCTAGGTGTAAAAACCTGGGGTACATTTTTAACGAGAATGGGTTGGGCCAGAGATCAGGTTGATAAAGTGATTTGTCATCAGGTCGGCGAAGGTCATCGCGATACAATATTAAAAGAACTTGGTATTGCGCCTGAAAAAGATTTTAGTACCTATAAATATTTGGGCAATATTGGCACTGTCTCGGTACCCTTAACAGCCGCCATTGCTGATCAAAGACACTTCTTAAAGAAGGGCGACCGGGTTAGTTTTCTTGGCATCGGCAGTGGTTTAAATTGTTTGATGCTTGGTTGGGAATGGTAAGTAATCAAACTTGTTAAAAACGCTGCTTAATAATTTTTAAATTTAAATTTTTGTATTCTTAACGAGTCGTGAATACGGAAAAGCCCGAAGAAAATCCAGTCCAACGTAAAATCATCCATGTCGATATGGATGCCTTCTATGCTTCAGTCGAACAGCGTGATCATCCTGAATATCGTGGCAAGCCAGTCGTCGTTGGCGGCACACCTGAACAACGAGGTGTGGTTGCTGCCTGTAGTTATGAGGCACGGAAGTTTGGCATCCACTCAGCAATGTCGGCTACACAAGCACACCAGCGCTGTCCTGACGCTATTTTTCTAAAACCACGTTTTACTGCGTATCGTGAAGTCTCTGCAGAAGTCCAGGCTGTGTTCCGTGAGTTTACAGATCTGGTCGAGCCTTTATCTTTGGACGAAGCTTATCTGGATGTCACGCATAACCAGGATCATTCAGGTTCGGCAACCTTAATCGCGAAAGAAATCAAACGTTTAATTAAAGAGAAAACCAATCTCAATGCCTCTGCGGGTGTGTCATATAATAAATTTTTAGCGAAGATAGCATCGGACATGGATAAACCGGATGGACTATATTTAATCACCCCTGAACAAGGTCCCGAGTTTATCAAGACATTACCCGTACGACAGTTTCATGGTATTGGTAAAGCAACCGAGAAACGGATGAAAGAATTTGGTATTCATACGGGTGAAGATCTTTTGCAGAAAGACCTGAATGAACTCGTCAAGAAATTCGGCAAGGCAGGTCATTTTTATTATTCAATTTCACGCGGTATCGACCTTAGGCCGGTGAACAGCCATCGGGAACGAAAATCCGTCGGTAAGGAAACAACGTTTAGCAAAGACATGGGCGACACCAATGACATGTTTTCTATTCTGGAAGAACTATCCAATAGTGTTTCGAGAATATTATTTGATAAAAATCTATGCGCACAGACAATCACCTTAAAAGTTAAATACGCAAATTTTGAACAAATCACACGCAGCCGCACTATAGAAAAACCGACATTATCTGCGAGTAATATTTTTGAAGTAGTCAAAGTGTTATTAACCAATACAGAAGTAGATAAACGCAAAGTGCGTCTATTAGGCGTGAGTACGTCCAAGTTGCAGCAAAAGCGCGTTGATCAAACCGATAAAACAGAGCAGATGGATTTACTTTAGACGCGACTAAACTATTCGCCTGATATACTTGGTGTATAAGATAATATTCAGTAAACTAGCTCGCTTTATAACTATATTTTCATATAAAAACCAATAGCTTATGCAATACCCCGATTACCCCTCAGAATCTTCCTGTTATGCCTCGATAAATAACAGACAAATGCATTATCTCGAAGGCGGGAAGGGAAATGCTGAAACCATTGTCATGATCCATGGTAACCCGAGCTGGTCATTTTATTATCGTCATCTTTTTACTGCACTAGTCGATAAATACCATTGCATAGCGCCAGACCATATTGGTATGGGTTTATCGGATAAACCGGCTGGCGGTGAGTATGACTTTATATTAAAACAGCGGGTTGATGATCTTGATGCGCTGTTATCCTCTCTTGGCGTTGATAATAATTTAACGCTGATTGTGCATGATTGGGGCGGTATGATTGGACTGGCCTACGCCACACGTTACCCTGAAAAGATTAAACGTCTGGTGATATCTAATACGGCTGGGTTTCATATCCCCTCCGGCAAGCAAATTCCCTGGCAATTAAAGCTGAGCCGCACTCCATTAATAGGCGCATTATTAATACAAGGTTTAAATGCATTTTGTCGGGGGGGTGTCATACAGTGTGTTACACGGAAGCCGATGACGAGTGATATAAAGAATGCTTATCTGTCGCCGCATGATAATTGGGCGAACCGACTTTCGGTATTACGCTTTGTAGAAGATATTCCGCTAGATAAAAATCATGTTTCATATGCTGTTGTAGATAATGTAGATAAAAACCTGGACCAGTTTTCAAAGCTGCCAATATTGGTTTGTTGGGGATTAAAGGATTTTGTCTTTGATCGACATTATCTTGATGAATGGCAGAAGCGTATGCCAAATGCTGAATATCATGAGTTCGATGCTGGGCATTATCTACTTGAAGATGCGGGCGAGGAAGTTATCCCGCTAATACAAACCTTTCTAGAAAAGACGAATACAGGTCAGATAAAATATGCTGAGGGACAGACTTAAGTCTGTCCCTAATAGTAATGATTACTGCAAACATAGCCTCTCATTTGCCCGTTATGGCACTACAACAGCCAGATACTCATGCTGTGGTTGTGCAATCAACAGCTGCTAATGATAAGTCTGATGTTGTTCTTTATAAAAACACCTATACCTATAAGGAACTCGATGAAGTCAGCAATATCATTGCCAATGGATTAAAAATTCATGGCATAGGTAAAGGGATGCGAACGGTATTGATGGTTAAACCGGGTCTGGATTTCTTTGCTCTGGTATTTGCCTTATTCAAACTTGAGGCAGTTTTAGTCGCTGTCGATCCGGGCATGGGGATAAAAAATCTGGGTAAGTGTTTGGCAGAGGCTGAGCCGGAAGCGTTTATTGGCATTAGTACCGCACATATTGCCCGACTAACCTTAGGCTGGGCAAAAAAGACTATTAGTAAAACGGTGCTGGTCGGTAATAATCTTTTATTAGGCAGTTGTATCACTAGCCTGGAAAAGATTAAAGCGAGTGCAAAAGACAGAAATTTTGAAAATACCAAAACTGTCGCAGAAGATATGGCTGCAATCCTGTTTACCAGTGGTAGCACGGGTATTCCAAAAGGCGTGGTTTATACGCATGCTAATTTCACCGCGCAACATGAGGCATTGAAGAACCTCTATAAGATTCAAGCCGGCGAGATAGATCTGGCAACGTTTCCCTTGTTTGCTTTATTTGCCCCTGCATTAGGCATGACGTCTGTGATACCAAAGATGGATTTTACTCGACCGGGTCATGTCAATCCGAAAACTATTATTGATGCGGTTAATGATTATAAGTGTACAACTATGTTTGGTTCGCCGGCCTTATTAAATCGTGTTGGCAAATGGGGCGGAGCGAACGAGAGGAAATTACCCACTCTAAAACGAGTGCTATCAGCAGGGGCTCCTGTCGCACCTTCAGTACTTACGAGATTCAAATCATTGCTCAATGACGATGTGCAGATATTTACACCCTATGGCGCAACGGAGTCACTCCCAGTGAGTTCAGTTGGGAGTAATGTCATCCTTGATGAGACTGCGGCGGCAACGAGTGAAGGCAAGGGTGTCTGTGTCGGGAAACCAGTTTCCAGTCTAGATACCAGAATTATTAAAATTACTGATGATGTTATTTCTAATTGGGATAATGATTTAGCGTTAGCGGCTAATCAAATTGGTGAGATTTGTGTCAAAGGCCCACAAGTGACACGGTCTTATTTTAATCGTCATGCAGAAACAAACCTAGCCAAAATAAAGACTGAAAGTGGTTTTTATCATCGTATGGGAGATATGGGTTATCTTGATAATGATGGTCGTATTTGGTTTTGTGGTCGTAAGAGCCAGCGTGTCATTACCGAGATCGAAACTTTATATACTATATGTTGCGAAGGTATTTTTAATAAGCATGAATCAGTTTTGCGTACGGCGTTGGTTGGTGTGAGGCTCAAGAATAAAATTGTTCCTGTTATTTGTGTTGAACTAGAAGCTGAACTGAAAAGTATCGATAAAAAGAAACTGACTGAAGAACTATTTGAGTTAGCTAGTCATTATTCGATCACCAAGAATATTAAACATATTTTGTTTCATTCAGGTTTCCCCGTGGATATACGGCACAATGCCAAGATTGGTCGCGAGAAGTTAGCGATATGGGCTGAGGAAAAATTAAGATGAAGGCGTTAGTAACAGGTGGTGGTGGATTTCTCGGCGGTGCAATTGTCAGGGCGCTATTGAAGCGAGGAGACACAGTAAGGGCAATCCAACGAGGACACTATCCCGAACTAGTAGCATTAGGTGTTGATGCGATACAAGGTGATTTATGCAAGGCTGATGATATAGATGCTGCAGCGAGTGGCTGCGATATTGTTTATCACGTTGCAGCATTGGCAGGTGTCTGGGGTGATTATGATAAGTATTATCAAGCTAATGTGGTCGCAACAAAAAATGTCATTGATGCGTGTAAAAAACACCATATTAATTATCTGGTTTATACCAGCACCCCAAGTGTCGTGTTTGATGGTACCAGTGAAGAGGGTATTGATGAATCAACACCCTATGCAGAAACATTTTTCAATGCCTACCAGGAAACCAAGGCAGAAGCAGAACAACTAGTATTAAGTTCAAATAGCGCAAAACTTAAAACAGTCGCCTTACGGCCGCATTTAATCTGGGGGCCAGGTGACCGGCATCTTGCTCCACGAGTTATTAGTCGTGCAAAGGCTGGCCGCTTAAGACTGGTTGGGAATAAAGAGAATAAGGTCGATTCATGTTATATCGATAATGCTGTTACTGCCCATCTACTTGCTGGAAATGATTTACAGAAAGATGAAAAGTGTGCGGGTAAGGCCTATTTCATTAGTAATGATGAGCCTATCGCAATGTCGGATTTGATTAATAAAATATTGGCAACTGTAGGCTTATCACCAATAAAGAAAAGAATTAATGCGCACGCGGCTTATTATGTAGGGGTGATACTAGAGCGAGTCTATTCTGTATTCAAGGTTGAGGAAGAGCCTCTAATGACAAGATTTGTTGCTAAACAATTATCCACAGCACACTGGTTTGACCTGTCTGCGGCTAAACGAGACTTATTATACACGCCAGAAATCAGTATAGATGAGGGTATGAAACGTCTTAAGACGTCATTTGATACTGAAAAAAAATAATGAATACTCTCGATCAGATATTACAAGAAAGATTAGTATTGTCAGATAATAAAATTCATATCTATTTAATCCAATTCGATTTATTTGATGATCAACACTGCATGCAGTATTTATCAGAAGACGAACGTATTCGAGCAGAAAAATTAAAGATAGCAGAAAAGAAGAATCAATTTGTTATAACGCGAAGTGTATTAAGACTTTTGTTATCTAGTAGTCTTGGTAAGTCATATCAAGATATTGATTTTTTCTATGGTGAACACGGAAAACCAAGTATTAAGGAATCGTTAAATAATAAACCGATAGAATTTAATATTTCTCATTCAGAAAACTATGCACTAATAGCAATAGCGTTAGGTAACAGAGTAGGTGTGGATATAGAAAAAATAAATGCTGATATAGATCATCAATCATTATCAAAACGATTTTTCAGCGAAAATGAAAAGAATGATCTAATTAAATGTGCTGATGAGTTGCAACTCGATTCTTTCTATCGTGTTTGGTGCAGGAAAGAGTCTTTTATCAAGGCAACTGGAAAAGGTGTTGCATATGGCCTTGACCGATTTTCTGTCACACTAGATGAGACTATTGATGGTGGGATAGAAGTATTAACTTTCAAGCCATTGGATGATAAGTGGTTTTGTTACGATCTTATTAACATAGATAACTATAAAACAGCGCTAACAACATCCATAAAAGGCGGTGGTATTATTATTCATAAATAATAATATTCGAGATGCCCGTTATTTTTGTCCTGTCAGTGTTTCAGCCAGACGTTTAGTGGTGTGTCTTAGGCGTGAAGTTAATATTCTGGCAAGTTCCATAGCAGTTTATTACCGAGTTCCATATTCTGATTGATGATATCTTCAAAATCTTCACGCGTTATTAATAAAACAATTGAATCTTCAGAAGCAATACCAGAAGCTGAAAATGGTTCACCATCAATAATCCCCATCTCACCAATAGACTCACCTGTAGAGACTTCTGCAATTTTTAGGTGTTCGTCGGGTAATTTTTTAAAGATATTGATGACGCCTTTGATGATAATGCAGAGGCAGTTGCTTTTATCGCCTTCATTTAATACCACGCAACCGGTAGCTGCAGAATAAGCCTTGGTCCAGCGGGCTAATATCTTTATTTCTTCATCGTCAAGATCTGAAAAAAAGTCAGATTCTTTTATATACTTATAAGCAGATTCTCTGAATGAATCCCCATCATCAAGTAATTGAAGTTCTTTCAAAACCAGGACCTCTCCGTTATCAATATAACTATTCTATAGTATTATTTTATTTCATAAAGAAATATAAAATTATAGGGTTTAAGATAATTAAATATAGTTAAAATTATAGATTAAATTGATTAATAATAATGCAATGAACTGGTATAGCTTGCCTACGTATTATGATGTTTCTTTCTCTCATGAAATGAGAGAAGAGTTGCTATTTTTACAAAATATCATCAATAGATATAGTAAGTCTGATTCACCAAGCTTAATCGAACCCGCCTGTGGTACTGGTCGTTTGATTATTCCTTTGTCACGAAACGGTTATGATTGCGCGGGTTTTGATTTAAATGAACATGCATTGTCGTATTTAAAAGACAAACTTAATCGCAATCAATTAAAGGCAAATATATTTCACGGTGATATGACTAACTTCAATAGTAAAAGGAAGAAGTATGATGCTGCTTACTGCACCGTTGATACCTTCAGGCATCTACTATCAGAGAAACAAGCCGTTCAACATCTGTTGAATATCGCAAAATCATTAAAGAAGAATGGAATATATATACTTGGCCTGCATTTAATACCGGAACAAGGGATATCAGATAAAATAACCCGATGGACAGCAAAGAGAGGGCGTCTGACAGTCAAGACAACAATGAAAATGTTAAAACTGGATAAAGATAAGAGAACAGAAACCTTGCAAGTGATACTAAACCCAAAGACAAAAAAGAAAAATGAAAAATATGAATCTATTTATAAACTTCGTACTTATACACTGAAACAATTTCACAAACTTCTTTCAAATACAGATGTTTTTGATGTGGTCAGTAGTTATAATCATTTCTATGATCTATCTAAGCCAATAACGCTCAATGCAAGATCAGACTATGGTGTCTTTGTACTACAAAGGAAAGGATGAAAAACAGGTTTGAACCGGTGCTATTAACACCGATTCAAACATGTAATGTTCAATGATAAGATATTATTTGGTGAAGCTAACCAAACTTGAATGAGAAAACATATAGTCATTGTCAGGCATAGGTAAATGACAACTAGCGCATTCCAGTTCGTTTTCTTTTACTGTTCCATCTGTCTTGTATAGAGCATAGCCCCAATCTCCAGCACGTTCTTTTGCGTCAAAACTGACATCCCAGTTTGATCGTTTTTCCATTACTGCGACAGCGGCGAATTTGCCCTTCTTAAAAAGACCATCTTCACCAACAGTTGGTTTACCATCTTCTCCAGGCACAGTTTTATAAATTTCCATTATGATAGTTGCACCGTCCCCCAGTTTCCCATTGGCCGCGGTATCAGTAGCTATTTTATTCGCATAGAGTACGGCTACTTGTTTACCGTTAGCACGGTTACGCGTGTCGTATTTTGTGAAATCAGATTGGTATCCTGCTGGAAATTTAACCTGGTCGGGGTTTCCGCCGGCATAAACAAGGAAACTGAGCGTTAGTGAAACAATGACTAATGCGATTTTTTTCATTTTATATCTCCACTTAAGCGAAATTAGTAGTAAAATAGTTAGTGCACGAAATAATAATGTTTGTGAGTATAGAGAATATACAAGTTTATCACAAGTACTTAGTGCACGAACTAAATAAATGATTCAATATAGAGAACATGAACGCTCCTAAATTAAATGAACAGGTTTGTTATGCCTTATATTCTACCTCAAGGGCGATAACTCAGGCTTATAAAGGTCTGTTGGAACCATTGAATTTAACCTATCCACAATATGTCGTGATGATGGCATTGTGGGATAAAGAGGCCGTGATGATCAGTGAAATTGCCGACACAACAGGACTCAGTAATGCAACATTAAGCCCATTGCTCAAACGGCTAGAGTCTAATGGATTTATAGAAAGGCGTTCCACTGATAAAGATGAACGACAGAAACAACTTGTCTTAACTCAATCGGGAAAGGCGCTTGGCAAGAAAGCTAAGAAAGCCAGCGAAATAGCATTATGTGCTACAGGCCTGAGTGATAAAGAAGCAGCTAAGTTAATGTCACTTTGCGAATCTATAAAAAAGCAGCTTCAAGGAAACTAAATAAATCCTAGTCAGCCAAGCCAAAGCCAATCAATGCATCTCCACTAGGTGTCTTTAATAATCCATGCCCGCCCGCAGCAACAGCAATGTATTGCTGATCGCCAACCTGGTAACTCATGGGCGGTGCATTTACACCTGCACCACAATTGAACTCCCATAAACGTTTTCCATCCTGGCTATCAAATGCAGCAAACATGCCGCTACCTTCGCCCATGAATACCAGATTACCTGCTGTCGCGAGTACGCCTCCTATCAAAGGTAGGTCGGTTTTGACTTGCCACTGAATGCGGCCTTGGTTGCGTGTATCGATTGCTGTCAGTGTTCCCCAACTGGGTTCTGACTCAGCAATTTCGGTTAATATATAAGAGACTTCTTTACCTTCAAATGTCGCGTACTCTGTACGGTAGAGTGTGGGTTTATGAATTCCGGCAATAAAAACAGTGCCACTTGATGGATCGTATGAAGTCGGTGACCAGGAAGCACCGCCCCATGATCCAGGCGAACTGATAACGCCTTCATCGCTAGGCGCTTTGAATAAGTTTTTCTGCGGCACAAAGGCTTCAGAACGATAAATCAATTTACCCGTTTCGCGGTTATGGACATAGAACCAGCCGGTTTTACCTGCAATGCCAATCGCTGGAATGACTTTATCGTCGACAGGTAAATCAAATAATACTGAGGTACTTGCAAGATCATAGCCCCATAAATCGTGAGGTACTTGTTGGTAATGCCAACGGGTTTCGCCGGTGTAGGCATCAATGGCAACCAGTGAATTTGCATAAAGGTTATCACCGGGTCTAGCACTGGAGACATCATTAGGAGAAGCGTTACCCGTGCCAACAAATATCAGACCCTGTTTCGGGTCAAATGACGGAGTCATCCAAGTTGAGGTTCCGCCAATACGCCAACGATCTTTTAATTTCGGTGCTAATTTTTTTTCAAGTGGGATATCACGCGGTAAGGCTTCACCTTCTGGAGTGGTGGAGGCAAACACACCTTCCCAGTCACCACTTTTAGTAGTGTGCCAGCGCCAAACTTCTTCACCTGTATTTACATTGAAAGCAGCAACATAACCACGCAGACCTAGAAAACGATCGGCTGGTGGTATTTCATCAGGGGAGGTCCCTTTTAGAGCAAATCGCGAGAAAATATTATAAAACATACCGTAACCGGCTGCTGTGACGCCAACAACTACCAAGTCTCGATATACAATTGGCGCCATCTTTGCAGGTAAGGTATCGCTATTCTCTATTAAGAAATCTTTTTGTGTTTGAGTGAGACCTTCAAGCTCGGCATCAGTGGGGCGCGCAATGATCTTGTCCCAAACGATTTCACCAGTCGTTTGATCAAGCGCAATCAGCCGACCATCATTAGTCGCCTCAAATACTTTACCGTAACCGAGTGCTGCACCACGATTGGCCGGGCCGGCTTTGTTTTTTTCTTTTCGATTCTTGTGTTTATAGCGCCAAAGAAGGGTGCCTTTTTCAGCATCTAGTGCGACGACATCGTTGCCCGGGATGGTGGCATACATGACACCGTCGGCAACTAACGGTTGTGTTTGAAACGATCCCTTTTTCCCGGTTTGAAATATCCATTTTGGAACGAGTCGTTTAACTGTTGTAGCGTTGATTTGTTTAAGCGGGGAGAAATTCTGATTTGTATAGTCACGACCATATGAGAGCCAATTGTCAGTTTCATTTGATGCGGCTAATAAACGCGTAGCATCGATAACTGTATTCGAACTGTCAGCAATAATCGTTTGAGATAAGGCTGATAAGAATAAGCCGGCAACTATTATTTTAAATAACATAAGATTTTTTACATCCATTGATTGATGTGCACTTGGGATATTAATGAAAGTAAAATTAAAACAACAGCTTCTTATAACTTAACTGTCTGAAAAGAAGCTATGAGCTGTTACTTTTAGGGAGTCGATACCAGGTAATTAATGCAAATATGGGGGCGCCTACTGAAGCACCGACAAGAAACGGAAAGTGTAGGTTTAACCAAACAATCGGGGCGAATAAATAAAGTACATCATCAAAATCGAAACCGGCAAAACCTGCATAGGCTTTCTCACCCGTGTCTTTTTGTGCCTGATCAATAATTTCAGCCAGAATCTCCGCGGCAACAACGCCGGCTGATGCACTTATCCCCATAACGATAGTCCAGAGTCCTAGAGAACTTTCTCGTAAGCCTATACCGATACCGAGGAAGAATAGCGCGGTTACGGTAACGTCACAGAAATAATCAAACTTATGACCCCATTCACTGGTTTTGCCAGAGACTCTGGCGAGTTCTCCATCAGCACGATCGAGAAAGGCCGATATTAACCATAATACGCCGCCCCAGAGATTGCCTTCATATGACCCTATTGCAAGTAAACTACAAGCCGCAAGGCCGGTAATTAAACGCAGGACTGTGAGATGGTTTGGTGTAACAGGTGTATTAACTAAAGGTAGTATACAAACACGTGCTATTTTATGCGTCCAGGAATCACCGACCATGAGAAGTTGCCGTGCTTAGGAATTGAACCCAGAAAGTTCTATATTGAATTTCTCAACTGTTCGCTTAGTGCGTGCATGTATTAGAGCTTTATATTCAGCCTCAAATTCGTAATCCTTTGCAGCCGGATCAATATCATCCCAACGTTCGGTTGCCGGGTGACTATAAATTTCTGTAACACCATCGGCTATGTGCGGAAGGATACGAACTAGTGTATCGATATTCATGTGACCGCTGTCATTCAAACCATAGATTGTATCGTTGTGCTTAATATTATTTGCTTCACATAGTTTTTTCATACGCGATACAAATGGTTTGAAAAAGAGAAAACGAAATTTACGTAGCAGCTTATCTTTTGTACCACCGGTGATTGAGTCTAATGGTGGTTCATTGGGTATGCGGATCGCCGTGACCTCGAATTCCTTTCCTATCTTGATAATTAAATCGAATACTGTCGGATGCAGGTGCATATGATTATGTGCATTGACGTGATCTAATTTCAAGCCTGTCGCTTTGAAAGCTTCAAACTGTGCACGTATTTCTTTTTCGAGTTGTTTTTTTGTGCTTGGGTCAAAAAACATCATGATACCCGTGCGAACCAGATTGTTATCTAGCTGGCCATTGGCATGTGCCAGGGCAGGGATTTCTGTTGCAGGTGACGTTGCCCTGCCGTTACTTAACACCAGGTGTAAACCAACGTTTAAATCAGGAAGGCTCTTGGCACGACTAACAGCATCTTCGGCAGCGGGTGCCGACACCATCAAACTCGTGGTCGTCAGAATACCTTTCTCATGAGCCTTTACTATTGCATCATTGACTGGTGAGGAAAGACCAAAATCATCACCAGTAACAATTAACTTTTTCAGGCTGTGCTCTCCCGACCAAACAGGAATTTGAAGAACTCGACACCTTCACGTGCACGGCGCTTCATGACTTCCCAGTCGCGACACATCTCGAAAAATAGTACGGCCATTTTCCACGGGCGGAAATAAAAGCGTTTGTAAAAGTTATCAACCGCTTCAAAGATATCTTCGCTAGGTAAATGAGGGTAATTTAATACAGAGTGTTGCACACCATCATCGCCGACTAATTCTTCATCAACGATCAACCAGCCATTTTCAACAGCTTGCTTGTACAAGAAGGTGCCGGGATAGGCCGCAGGTAATGATACTTGAATGGTTTGTGGATTCAGTTCCTGTGCGTATTTGATTGATTCTTCGATAGTATCTTTGGTTTCACCAGGAAGACCAACGATGAATGTACCATGTATAACAATGCCTAGTTTGTGACAGTCCTTCGTGAATTGGCGTGCAATATCGGTACGAATACCTTTCTTGATATTGATCAGAATCTGTTGATTGCCTGATTCATAACCGACCAACAATAAACGCAGACCGTTGTCTTTCATGATCTTTAATGTTTCATAAGGAACATTAGCTTTTGCATTACATGACCATGTGATGCCCAGTGTACCGATTTCTTTAGCTAGTTCCTCAACATAAGGAATGTTGTCTGTCAAAGTATCATCATCAAAAAAGAATTCTTTTATTTCAGGAAAGTTGTCGCGTGCATAGGTCAATTCATCGATAACATTTTTAACTGATTTATGTCGGTAGTTATGTCCGGATATCGTTTGTGGCCATAGGCAAAATGTACAATGTGATTTACAACCACGCCCGGTATAGAACGACATATAAGGATGCAACATGTAGCCGTTATAGTAATCCGCCGTATTCAGATTTTCTTTATAGATAGGTGTTACCCAAGGCAGGCTATCCATGTCTTCGATCAAGGCACGTGGTTTGTTATGTACCGGTTTACCCTCTTTTTTGTAGATAATGCCATCGACTTCTTCCAAGGCCTTACCTTCGGCAATTTCTTTGATGGTGAAATCAAATTCATTGCCTGCGACGAAATCAATTGCGTCTGATGCGATAACGGTTTGGTCAGGATTAACCGCAACATGTGCACCACAAAAACCAATAATCAGGTTTGGGTTTTTTTCTTTGAAGGCTTCAGCAATCTTCACATCATTTGCAAAGGATGGTGTGCTGGTATACAGCACCAAAAATTCATATTCAGTTGCCAATGGCAGGACTTCATCAAGTGAAATTCCCCCAGCAGGTGCATCGATTAAACGGCTGCCTTCCACTAACGCGGCTAATTGAGCCAGCCACGTTGGGTACCAGAATGATTTTACTTCACGGGTACATTGATAACGCGATCCTGCAGCGCCATCAAAACCGTTGAACGAGGGTGGGTTGAGAAATAAAGATTTCAACATTGCTAGCTAATACTCCGAATTAATAATCTTGTGATGTTGCCAAGTCAGGGATTTTTTCTACAGAATCCAATTCAATTAACAGTTCTTCCTCAGCATGTATCAGTCCAGATTGATCAACATTGAAAGCATTGTTACGCCATTGAATAGAGGTGCCAGTGAAACTAATCACTCTAATGCTAAAAGATAAACTATCTCTCAGCGGAATTAACCAAATTGAACCAGCGCTACTCGAACCAGTAATCTGTTTTGTACGACTATGTAAAATTATACGCCCTAGTAATACAACTAGAACGGGCAATAATGACATAGCTACATTTTGTGTTGCCATATAAAAGGTAGCAGTGGTAAGACTACTAATAACAAGTGTATCGGTCAGGAAAGTGAAAAAGTAGCCTAACGGTTCAACTCTTCTCAAAGTTCTCGCCCAACGCAATTCATGCAGAATCAGTTCCTTGAACGAGGCTTCTTCGACGATGTTTTCAACAATGAAGTCTGATAGATGAATCTTATAACCAAGATCGGAAATTAATTTACCGAGCATATAATCATCAGCCAAATAATCAGATAGTGATTTAAAACCACCTATTTGGATTAAAAGGTCACGTCGAACGATCATCGTTGCGCCTAAACAGAATTTAATGGGTTGCAACATTCGAGAGATTAAAACAGATGGTAGAAACCATTCGTTGATAAACATGGCATTTAGTGAAGATGCAAGTTTACCTCTGGCTGAACCAGAATAGAGAGACGTCACCGCCCCCACGGTTGAATCGGCAAAGGGTGACATCAATTCAGACAGGTAATTAGTCGGCACACGCATATCACTATCCGCAACAAGCAAGTAGTCGTGCTTTGCTGTTGGATACATATTGATAAGGTTTGATACTTTATGATTACAACCGTAGATACGCGAATCAACAACGTAACTTACATCAAGCTTTTTAAATTCTTTTATGATTTTCTTAACGATAGGAAGAGCAAGGTCATTGCTACTGTGTAGTCCAAATATGATCTGGTAGTCAGGATAATCCTGTTGACAAAAACTTCGCAGGTTTTTAATTAATTCAGCATCAAGACCATAGATAGGTTTTAAAAGAGTGACCGGAGGTTGAAAATCGTTAACTGAATTTGATCTTTTACGTTTGTGGTTGAAGCGCTCAATGGCGAATAAAGCAAACGCTAAATAGCCAGCCGAGCACAAACAAATTAGTGCGACAGATATGTTAAATATATTGAAAAATTCAATCTGCATGGGTCAACCGTAATAATTTAATCAAATTCCTAAATGCCTCTAAAGACATAAAATAAATAAACCTATTAATTAACAGTAGCTTGCACTCTATTATTATAATTCGTTTAAAGTTAATAAGACAAGAACAATCAACTACTTAATCTGGTGAAACTAACCGCGCAGCATATTGATTTTGACGACTTAAAGCAACTAATTACATTTCGATTATTTTTTTATTTCGCTATTGTTTCAAAGGCTTCTAAGCTGATTTATTTGGTGTTTTTGAGCAAATATTTGGCTTCAACATGATGCCAATAGAGCAAACCTGGCAGATCGACGATTAGCTCGCGAATCCGGGTTGCCAGGGAGATGGCCAGAGAGAATTCAGGGCTAAGGCCAATCAATGCGCCCAACATCACATACCCGCCTTCTTGAACGCCATAGCCATTGGGAATGACAAAGGCGATATCGGTAATAATCGAGGTCAAACTTTTTAGCATGAGGGCCTCAATAATGCCGATGGGATGCCCTAAAAGATAGCAAGCAAGCCAAACTTCTGAGGTTTGTAGAATAAGACCCAGTGTTCGCCAGAAAATCGAGATGAAGAACCGTTTTTTATCGCTGTAGATCTCCTTCACCAATATATCAACATCATGCGCGTTATTGGTGATCTTGCCCCAACCATCAGAGGTATTGAATTTGCCAATAATTCGGGCAATAAACCCAAACATGCCCGCACGTTGTACCAGTACAAAGCCGACAATGCCTAAGCCAAGTAGAAATGTCCCCAGCATGATGAGTTTGGCTAATTCATTATCTATGGCGAGATAGACCAATAAACTGGTGCCGATGATGGCCCAGGGAACCAGCGCAAGCGCCTGCACGGTTTTGTCGACCAGAACCGATGCACTGGCATCGATACCTGGATGCCCCCAGAGAATTAGTAAGCGAGCCTTGGCGATTTCACCACCTATCGAGGCGACAGGAAGCAAGGTATTGATAGCTCTACCCATCCAAAGCGACAGGAAAAGCTGTTTGAAAGCGGGAATGCGCTTAATCGGAAATAGATAATGCCAGGAGATGACCGCAGCAATCAAACTCGGAAACCAGACTATGGGTAACAGTAATAAGGAAAAGCCAGATTGGCTTAATAATTCAAATATCTCATCAATACCTTGCCAGATGAGAAGCCAGGTCAAGACTAGCAGACCAACCAGCAGTCCAATATATGATGCGATTCTGATCATGGGATATTTGATGTTAAACAGAGGATGCGTTAGTAATGCGTTTCATTTTCTCGTATGCATATTAGAATACCAAGCGAATCCATATCATACTAGGCACACTTCGTTCTCGAAACAATCAGAATATATTATGACAACAGAATCTAGCGCAGCGCCGACACAATTATTTCCATTAGTAAGGCATTTGTCTTACCGGTTGACGCCGCTTTTATTAAAGACAGCAATTACGCCGAATCAAATTACCACTATTTCATTATCGCTTGGATTGTTATGTGCAGTTTGTTTTATCACTGGCAACCATATTGTCGGGATTATTGGCGCATTATTAATGACCGCGAGTTATACCTTCGATAACTGTGATGGTGAAGTTGCTCGGGTAAAAAATATGTCATCAGAATTTGGCGCCAAGTTTGATGATATGTCGGACTGGATGGTTGACGCCAGTTTTTTTGCTGCGCTGGGATATGGTACGAGTCAGGTTATGGAGCAACCTTTCTGGTTCTGGTTTGGTTGTGCAGCAGCAGCAGGTGCGTTTATCGATTATGTTGTCGATTTGTTCTATCACGCCAAGAACGAAGAGGAAGAGGACTCAATGAGTAGAGAAGAAGTGGCCGCAGAAGGTAAAAAACCGGAAGACACTATGGATTGGGTTATTTATATTTTTCATAAATTAAGCCGTGCTGACTTTTGCATTATTGTATTGATCCTTGCTGTATTTAATCTGGCATGGATATTGTTGCCCTTTGCGGCTGTTGGTGCACAGGTTTATTGGATTACTGATCTATTCGATCGAGCGCGGGGCTATCACACATAGAGATTAGAGCTATGTCTGTTGGTCTAGCAGTTTTTTCATGATTTCCATGTTTTTATACGCATCGTATAACGATGGGTTAACGGCTAACGCTTTTTCAAAAGCGTTTAATGCAGATTGAAATTTTTGTAACTCAAAATAACATTGACCCTGACCTGAGAGTGCACCGAAATGGCGTGGCTCTAATCTGAGTGTTTTTTCAATATCAGCAAGTGAGGCATGGTAGTCACCCATCAAAAAATAAACGGTAGCACGTTTATTCCAGCCTTCAGAAAAGTCAGGTGCGAGTTCTACAATCTGGTTAAACGATTTCAGAGCGATTTCATATTCTTTTCTATACATGGCATTTTCACCATCGTTAAAAAGATCATTTATTTCTTTTTTATTATGTTGTGACCATATGCGCCATATTTCGCTGGTTAATTGTTGTGACAGTCTTAAATCTACATTTGCCTTTAGATTGAAAAACAATTTATCCAGACGTGGATCAAACTGATCTGCTTTTGCCAAGGAAGGCACTAAAGCGATAGTTATTAATAATAAAGTAATATGCAATATTTTCATTAACACTAAATATGCCCCATAAACAATGCTTTCTCAAGCGAGACGTGAAAAATTACAAATCGGATTCATGAAGAAAATATTGTTCGGGCAATTTACTCATAGACCTAAACATGAAATATATATTTTCATTGATTAAATAATGCGTAATGAAGTCTATGTGTTCCAGACGATTACAAGCCCATTAAAAAACGAATATTTCCTCATCTAAAATCTAATCAAATCAAAGATTTTATGATATAAATCCCGCTTTGAATTTGATTCAATTGAATAGATAATATCTGCGCCCTGGCTAACACCACTTTCTGTGCTTTCCGTTTGTACACTCCAGTTATCTGTTAACTTATAATTCAACATAAATGACCATAGTTGATCGAAAGGATTAAATGATGTGAGAAAGTTTAAATCTGGGGCTATACGTTTACTAGCACTGAATGATGTACTATCTGCAGTCTCACCAGCTCCTAATGAAAACTCATCTAGGTGAAACGTCTCTTTAACTTTATTGGTTAAAACTGAAGCGTGCTCTGTTGCCATTGCTGCTTGTATTATGCTTGCTTCACCGCCCGAAGCGCTCGAGATAGGTCCTCCAGTGATTATATAAGAAAGTGTATCGGCATCCGTTTGTGCTGGTTCGGAGTATAATGTCAATTCTGGTTTACGCACATTACCAGAAACATTAATCCCGGCCTTTACATCAAGTGCAGGGCGAAATGCGCGTATATTTAGTGACGGATTATCCAGTGGACCAGCAAACTGTAGTCTTCCCTGTTCTATTTCAAGATGCTGTCCATAGGCAAGATAGCTGCCTTCTTTTACTTTAATTTCTCCTACACCGCGTGGTTGATAAAGCCCCACTGGTTTTACAATATTAATATCACCATCAAGGCGAGTATCCAGACCAAAAGCTTGTATATGTATTTCAGGTGCTAAAAGAATATTTAGATTCAGATCAACCTTGTTTTTCAAAAAGTCACTTTCCATATTACTATCTTCTGTATGGTCTGCGCCGACTTCTTTAGACTGAATAACAACAACATCTGGGCTTATAGATACTGCGCCTGATGGGTTCGATGTCACGATAATATCTAATAGCGGGATGGTCAGTTTGCCCTTAATATAATGTAATTTCTGTGTGCCACTTAAATTAATATCGGGAGACATATCCGCTGAAACATCTGCTGTACGTATGACTGGGAATGCATCACCCACTACATTAAATAGATAAGGATAATCCTCTTCTCCAATTAGACTAACATTACCCTTAATAACTAATTCCTTGTTCTGGCTTCCCAGGATTGATTCTATCTTTATCTTATTAATCGCATCATCCGATTTGATCTCGCCTTTGATTTTATCCAGCTCCAAACCGATAGGTAGAATAGTGATTTTCCCTTCTTCTAAAGAAAAGCTACCTTCAATTTCAGGTCTATCTATTGTTCCTGCAACCATCATTTGTGCTTGAAGTGAGCCACGTGAACCACTTAGGGCTGGCTCAAGCTTTTCTAACCAATCTAATCGATCAACTTTAAAATCCAGAGCAACCTGCAAGGGGTGGTTATCGTTATTACTCATGGCGCCAGACAAAGACAAATCAAAATAACCTGATGATGTTAAGTTAATGGATACTTCTTTGTTATCTTGATTAGCGGCTCCCTTAATAGATACGGTTTCTATATCCAATAATTCAACATCATCTGCATAGACTAGCGCGACTTGGGTGTCTCTACCCTCAAGCAACACCTCCATTTGCAGCTGCTGATTATGATCTCTAAACGATAAATCCCCGCTAACATCGCCATTCAATCTCATTGTTTCCGGCAACCATGGATCTGCAAACTTGAGTGGCAGCCGATTGAGTTTTATATCACCCCGCAACCCCTGATTTAATTCACTGGTACCCGTAGCGCATAAGTTGGCCTCATTTTGCGACATACAAGCTTCTGTCAGACTGATTATTTTATTTTCAACCTGCCAATTAATATTTGCCGGATGAGATAACTGCCATTCACCCAAGTCTTTGTTCATCAGATCAAATTGATTAATTCGTCCCGTCCAATGTTTATCTTCTAAGCCACCATTAATATTAGACTTGAAATTGAATTCTGGACCTGATGCTGTTAGCTCTATTAGGTGAGATTCTGTCAATCCATTACCGTTGATTAATAATTCATCAATCATTTTGTTCTTATAGCTTAATGCGTTTAACTTCACAAAAACTGAAGAGCGTTGTTGTGGACTTAGATCGATTCTTGTATCCGCCGACAAAGAGGTAAGCCGAATATCCTCCAGATGAATACGCTCACCCGTGAACGTACCTTTAATTATTGGGGTGTCTGGCTTGCCGCTAATATCTAATCGCCCTTCAATCTTGCCAGCAAGCTCGGAAGAGAATACCGAGAAATCATCAATAAAAATTTCAGCTAATCCCGTCATTAATTCATCAGTTTTTAAATTTAAATCCAGGGTGTTATTGCCAGATTCAAAATGTAGATGATCGATATGAAGAATATCCTTTGCATAGGCAACTTTACCCACACCTTTGAGAGGGAAACCACGCCATTGTCCGGTGATTGATTCAATATTTAGATTTGTCGATAGTTCATCTTCCGCTTTTGTGAAATCAAGGACTGAGGTAATGTTTACTCGGCTATCAAGATCAGGATTGATTTTGCCAAAATTTAAATTTCTGGCATCAAACTGCAGGCTACCTGCTGCCGTTTCCTGTAAGTTGATTGCACCAACTACATTAATCGAACCATCAATGACATCAGCCTCAAGCCTGTTTAGCGTCAATTCGGTCCCCGACCAGAGGGCATCTAAATTCAGGTCAAAAGACCCAAGAGGTTCTACCTGAAAAAGTCCATCTGCAGAAATGGTTAATGCTGTAAGTGGACCTTCTATGTGCACCTGTCCCTGCTTACTTTCCAGAGCCGATATATCCTCAAACGGTAATTCAAAATCTCGCCAGTTCAGTTCAATTTTAAGCCTTGTCGTATCCTCTAGAAAAATGTCACCTGATAATAATGATGAATAAGGCATAGCAGATGCATGCTTAAATGTAATCTGATCATTCTGATAAAGAATGCTACCTTCTCCAGTTAAGTCACTTCCTGCTTTGTCTTCCTTAGGTCTAGCAACCCAGTCGAACAACATTAACTTCGATGATTCACTTGATGAAAGATCCAGGTTACTCTTAAAACCCAAATCAAAATATACATCCTTATTAGTACGTATATTGGAATCGATACTTAGATTAACCGAATCCAGATCAGATTCAACAACAAAACTTATCACATTAATTTCTTTAATTACATCGGCGAATATCGCAGGGATGGGGGTGTTTAAATTACCTGACAGTTGTCCAATAGGATATGTTTTTGATAAATCAATTTTGCCTTCGGCCGAAAGATTGGAATAAACAAGTTCAGATGAATCTATTGCAGAATTTTCTTCTGTTTTTGAATCTATTAAATAATCTGATTTCAACAATAATGATACGGCATTTAGTTTACCCCCAACCTTCAGTAATCCTGACTTTAAATGGAGTGAATCTGATTCTGATAATGGCAACTTGAGGTCATCCCAAGCCGTAATCAAATCAACAGATTCTGTTGATAAATCAACCTTTCCACTTAAATTAATAACATCAGGTATATGCAAGTCATGGTCAATGCTTAAAATCTGATCTGCCAATGTGAAATCACCTTGCCCGCTCAATTCCAATAATGGCTTGTCTGTTTCTTTTGAACTTGTTTCCCAATTAACATGGATGTTAAGCGCTTTAGATAATGTTCCTAGGAGTACTGCCTCAGCATTAAATTTGAATTTAAATTTTTCTCCTGCAGCAGTATGCGCTTCTGCATCAACTTCTATGCTTGCTTGTTCGGTATCGCCTTTAATCTTAAAGACCAGTGGCGTATCAAGCACAATAGTTTCAGAAAATGAATCGAAAAATTTGCCTTTAAGCTCACCATCTATTTCACCCATAGTGGTCTTTGAACTTAAATTCAATCTGCCAGACGCTAACATTTCAATAACGGAACTTATGTGTACATCAACAACAAGATCCTCTTGTGTACCATCGATGTGTAATTTGCCATCCACAGGTTCTTTATCGAGAACACCGGACCAGTTAAGAGCAAGTTTGATAGCAGGTATATTATTCTCTGTTATAAGAATTTCGCCATTAAACTGTTGCTCATCAATCAGTAAATCATCAAGCTGAAAAGACAAACGTTCATTATTTAATGTGGCGGAAGCTTTAAACTGTTGAATAAGTATTTCTGTATCGCCTGAAAACACCTGCGCTTTATTGAGGCTTAAATCATCAATATAAACTGTGAGAGGAAAGCTAGGGAGTTTTAATATCGGAAGTTGAAAAGTTTCATTCGACTCAGTGCTGGGTATTGAACGCACTACTAGGTCTGTTAATGCGATCTTTTGTATTCTTACTTCAAGCTGTAACAAGTCCGATATAGACCAATCAAGTTCGAGCTTGACGAGCTTAATGTCATCAATACCCTGTTCAGCATAGTGCAGTTCATGCAAAATTAATTTATCGAGTAATCGTCCTTCAATAGATTTGACCGTCAGTGGAATATCATTTGTTTTTACCAACCAATTAATGAACCCTCTTGAACCAGTCTCGGTCGCAGCAATGGTCATTAACGATAAACCGAGGATTATGCTAAGCAATCCACAAAAAAGAATGAAACGAAACAGCATCTTCATCATTATCAATCAGGCCCGATCCTGAGATGTAATTTAATTACAGTATCGTCATCATCTAAGGGGTGTGCCAGTTCAAGACGAATTGGGCCAACCGGCGAACGCCAACGTAAACCAAGTCCAACCCCGGTCTTTAAACCGGTATCACGACCCGGCCCACCAAAGGCATTGCCACTGTCAACGAATCCTGCCAAGCCCCAATTACCTAACACATATTTTTCTATTTCAAAACTCATCACACCTAGATAACGGCCACCAATAACATAACCGGTACTATTAATAGGTCCTAAATCCTGATAATCATAACCACGTATACTTCTGTCGCCACCAGCAAAAAAACGTTCGTCGGGAGAAAGAGCACGAAATTCATCCACCCACATCCCACCTAGTTCACCGCGTAGTAAAGACCGTAAACCATAAGGTAATGCACGAAGGTATTGCACAAAAAGATTACTACTCAAAAAACTGGTGTCAGAAATGAGTGCCTCTACTGCGCCCCTAATCTCAAGAGTCAGGTCCAGTCTGTGCTCACTGTAAAGCCCATCATCAAAGAATTTTTTATTCCACCGAACACCAGGAATCAGAAATGTAGAGATACCGCTTTCATCACCCACTTCAAAATCATCTCGTGCAATTGCAATAAAATGGTTTTCCATTATGCCCCAGAAACGTCGTTTGCTTTCCGAGATAGCTATTTTTGCAGTCAAGGTATCAAACGAATCAATATCCTTTTGTCGCAGACCTGCTGCAATTTGTAACCACTCATTAGAAGGGTGCTTTCGTGGTATTTGATAATTCGCACTAAAACCCTGTTCGTTTTGTGATAGCTTTAAGTCCGCTCCTAATCGATGCCCACGCCTGTTCCACCAGCGGTCTGTATAAGCCAGTTTGGAACGGATGCCCTCATCGCTGGCAAAACCAACTGATGCCTGGAAATAGTGTCGCTTATTTGCTTGCACACTGACATCGACAGGAACTGTATGATCTATTGTTTGTGATAGTAGGGGGCGTGCCTGAACACTTTTAAAATAATTACTCGCTTGTAATCTATTCTGAATATTAACTATCTGTACAGCGCTGTAATCACTTTCAAGCGGAATTTAGAGAAAACGTCTAATCAAATCCTCATCAAGAAAATCGGGCGTTTGCTTTATATTAATATCTCCCAATAGATAACGTTTAAGACTGTTATATTTAAGTGAGGCATGGGCTTCGTATTTTTCCATATCAATTTTTAATATGGATTCAGTAAAATGACCGTCAAGATAACCCAGTTCAACCCCAACCGATTCAATAAGGGCTTTAGCCTCTGTGTAATCGCCGTGGTTTAATTCACTTCCTGGTTTAAGCGGTAAATCGTGCGTTAATCTTTTAAAACCCGGATCATCATGTGCCTCACCATCGATCACAATATCGACTGTATTGATCAGCATGCGTCGTCCTGGCTCAATACCAATTTCAACAGATGGGCATTCCGGCGTATTAGTGATATTGATTGAGAACTTCGCCTCATAGTAACCGAAGGCTTGTAATGCCAGATTGGCCTCGGTCTGTGTCTTTTTATTGCGACGTGTTATTAATTCTAGCGGCGTACTACACTGACTTTTTGATAGACCAACATGGACACGAACATTGTCTGCGACATCTTCTTCAACACCACTGATTAAAATTTCCAATAACGGCGTATTTTCCGGCTGGCCATTATTGTTCTCAGCAACATTATCGCGCCCGAAAGGCAACCAGGAACAGCCCGAAAAAAAAAGCAGAAAAGAAAGAACGATAGATAATCTAAGCATTAAATAGTACTTGGTATACAAACGATAATTTTTGTGAAATTTAAAATCACTAGTCATATGACTCTTTAGTGAATTGTTCTCTGGCTTGCTCTTTCGCTAATCTAGTATTGACGTTTAACTGAGAACTTTGCCAAAACACATAGTGCATCAAGGTATTCTGATGGCGGTAAATCCTTGATAGCCGCTATTGCTAACTCAGCCTCCTTATTAGCCATGCTTGCTGTGTATGAAATTGCACCTGTAGAATTAATGGCGGCTCTAATTTGATCGATATGATCAAGCCCACCATTTTTTATTGCATCACGAATTATTTCGGCATCATTTTCATTGCCATGCCACATGGCATATAACAATGGTAGCGTGGGTTTCCCTTCGGCAAGGTCATCGCCAATATTTTTACCGAGTTTGTCCGGAGATGAGTTGTAATCAAATACATCATCAATTAACTGGAATGCGGTGCCAAGATGTCGGCCATAAGCCGCCATTGCTTGCTCTTCTTTTTCTGATCTGTTTGAAATAACTGCGCCCAAACATGCTGCCGCTTCGAATAACTTGGCAGTTTTATTTCGAATGACTTTTAGGTAATTCTCTTTGCTGGTTTCTGGATCATGGCGGTTAATAAGTTGTTGTACTTCACCTTCGGCGATGGTGTTAGTCGCTTCTGAGAGGATTTTCATGACACGCATGGAATCAATATTGACCATCATCTGGAAAGCACGAGAGTAGACAAAATCACCTACTAGGACACTTGCTTCATTGCCCCAGCGCTGATTGGCTGTCGCATGTCCTCGCCTTAATAATGAGGCATCAACGACATCATCATGTAGCAGGGTGGCGGTATGAATAAATTCGATAATTGCCGCTAAATTAATGTTTTGCTCGCCTTCATAGGAGAAAACCCGGGAACTCAGTAAAACAACAACTGGGCGCAGACGTTTTCCGCCACTATTAATAATGTAATGACCCAGCTGGTCAATAACACCCACCTCCGAGTAGAGGCTCTTTTCTATTAAGTTATTTACCTGAGTCATATCAGCAGAGATTAGCTCTCGAATATGCTCAATATTGATGATTTCGGCTTTTTCAGCGCTTGCTTCGTTTAGTTTCACGTTCTTAATATATGTATTTAATTACTGAATTCTTATGATCCGGGAGGAAATTACTGTCCAAACACGTTTATTTCAAGGATATTATCAAATTTTAACATTCTTACCTTGTCACCACCTGTTGAATTTCTTAGAATCTGCCCCCTTTGTTGAATGTGCACAATTGTGCAAGGTATGGAGAATCAAGATGTACGCGGTAATCAAGTCCGGTGGCAAGCAGTATAAGGTAGAAAAGGGCGATAAGCTCAAAGTCGAGAAGATCGACGCTGAAGCAGGTAAAGACATCAAGATTGATGATGTGTTAATGCTTGTTGATGGTGAGAACGTCACTGTCGGGACACCGCTGGTTAAAGGTGCCAAGGTAAGTGCTACAGTCGAAAGTCATGGTCGAGGTCCCAAGATTAAGATCGTAAAGTTTCGTCGTCGTAAGCATCACCGTAAGCAGATGGGCCATCGACAGGCCTATACCGAAATCTCTATAACCGAAATAGCAGTAAGCTAAGAATTGGAGTGTAACTATGGCTCATAAGAAAGCAGGTGGTAGTACTAGAAACGGACGTGATTCACAATCCAAGCGTCTAGGCGTTAAAAAATTTGGTGGTGAACAGGTTGATGCCGGTAATATCATTATTCGTCAACGCGGCACTAAATATCACCCAGGAACAAACGTTGGTCTGGGGCATGACCACACGATATTTGCAGTAGCAGAGGGTAAAGTTGAGTTTAATCAACGTGGTCCTAAAAATCGCACATTTGTAGACGTAGTCGCGGGCTAGGTCTAATCAGGTTTGTTAATAAAAACCCCGCCACTGGCGGGGGTTTTTTATGTCCATGGATGGACTGTATGTCGCGAAAGGACAGGACGTCCGAAGCGACGGTGACGTAAAATAATATTTAAATCGGATAGTCATCCAATTGTGGGTATACCAAGCAGTTCGTTTCAGTTCGAGGCGCGAGCCTTTTGAGAAACGGACGATTACATGGATGTAATCGATAGAGTGACGCAGGATGCCAAAACCGAATGTATGGATTATCGCTGCTTTTGTACATCCATGCACACGCAGCATAAGGCCATCCTTGGCCAAAACATGAGTACCGATAAATGGCGAGAAACGAAGTAATGGAACGAAATGCGAAGGTAGATCATGAAGTTTGTTGATGAAGCGACGATTAGAGTCGAAGCAGGCAAGGGTGGTGATGGTTGTCTTAGTTTTCGCCGTGAAAAAAACATTCCAAAAGGGGGGCCCGATGGTGGTGATGGTGGCGATGGTGGCAGTGTCTTCCTGTTTGTCGACGAAGGATTGAATACTCTAGTAGATTTTCGTCACAGCCGCATGTATCGAGCTAAGGCTGGTCATTCAGGAGAAGGTCGAGATCGGATAGGTAAAAAATCGGATGACTTATTCATAAAAGTACCCTCTGGCACACTGGTTTATGATGACGATACTGACGAATTAATTGGTGACTTGGTCAGCAATGGTGATGAGCTACTTGTTGCTCAAGGTGGTTTTCATGGTTTAGGAAACGCACGCTTTAAAAGCAGTACTAACCGGGCGCCGCGGCAGACGACAAAGGGTTCCGAAGGAGAAGCGCGAAACCTAAGGCTTGAACTACAGGTTCTAGCCGACGTAGGTTTGCTCGGAATACCTAATGCAGGTAAATCGAGTTTTATACGCGCGGTATCATCGGCAACACCGAAGGTAGCAGATTATCCATTTACAACCATGTATCCGAATCTAGGGGTTGTCAGAGTCGATACTGAAAAGAGTTTTGTGATTGCAGATATTCCCGGTTTAATTGAGGGTGCTGCGGACGGAACCGGACTTGGAATAGAATTTTTAAAACACTTAAGTAGAACAAATTTATTGTTACACATTGTTGATGCCAGTAATGATCCAGAACA